>Ga0207101_1041_pt1 | contig 26415 bp, 15 predicted proteins | sample Alteio_BWMinHeat_83_FD_153581 | JGI IMG/M metagenome (GOLD analysis project Ga0207101, IMG submission 153581) | Enriched cells from forest soil in Barre Woods Harvard Forest LTER site, Petersham, Massachusetts, United States -... | ecosystem: Environmental > Terrestrial > Soil > Temperate forest >...
GGGCGGAGGAAACAACAAGAAATTGAAGAAGCTGCCGGCGGGCGCGCGGCTGGGAAGCAATGAGAATGCGTTCCTCGGGGGGTTTCGGATGTGGGAGAAATAGCTAGATGGCTGGTTGAAATGGGATAGGGGAAAGGTCAAGAGCCTCAGGTGCAAAACCGGCACCTGGGGCACCCAGCTCACACAAAGGCCAAGAGAAAAGCACGGGTCTGAAGACCCGCCACTACAACGGAGGAGCGATCAAAGCAGGGGCGCTAGTATTGAAGGCGGGCGGCGCGGTCGGCGAAGGCGATGCCCCATTGCTGGAGGCGGCGAACGAGATCGGGGGAGACGCCGGCGTCACGGAACTGTTTTGCGGACTCCCAGACACTTCCGCCAGTGATATCGCCGTAGCCTTGGGGAGGGGCGTAGGCCTGGCGGTGGACGCCCATCGGCAAGTGCTTGGCCATCGGGTATTGCAGGTTTTTGTCCATCCATGCGGCAAGAAGAGATTCGGTCAGAGCGCGATGTAGTTCGGCCGGCAAGGGCTGGAAGATGGGCGCCCAAACGGGACTGATCATAATGCGGGGATCCACGTTCTGGTCGGGCCGCCAGCCCTGGGTGAGATTGTCGGGGCCCAAGCGAGGGTCGGCCGACTGCAGCGATTTGATTACGGCCACAAGGAGCCGCGCGGGTTCCGGCTGGTGCGTTTGGTTATAGAGATCGCGGTACCGGCCAACCATATAGACCCAATCCACCGGAGCGCGATCGCGGTGCTGATGATTGCCGGAATTGAGAATGAGCTGCAGCTCATACCAGGACGCGGAAAAGTATTGGTTGGTCAGGGCGCTGCCGCCGACTCCGGCGGGTCCATCGGGGATGTGGGTTTCCGGCGGAGCGGTTTCTGACGGAACGGTGTTGAACCACGAGCGGTCTTCCGCGGCGGGGCCGAAGAGATCGCGGCCGCGGCCTTCGAGCGCAAACTCCTGCGTCAACTCCCAAGTCTTAGCAAGCTGCCAGAGCTGGGCGGAGTAGACCTTGTCGGTCAACGCGGGCGACCACGCTGCTTTTCCTTCGACGAAGCGTTTGAGGAAGGAGCGCCGCGCTTGAGACCATTGGGCGAAGGTGGCAGCGACGGGGTGAAGGTTGTGATCCGTGGTCTGGGCGGTTGCCAGGAGTGTTCGCAGCGGAGTGTTAGCGGCTGTTTTGTTCTTGCTTCCGAGAGGTGCTTCACCATCGTAGAGCGCGGCGAATTCGCTGTGGGTAAACGCTGGACCCCAAGCGTCCTTGGGATGGATGCGGGGCAGCCACTGGCTCCAATCCGGGAGTTGCAGGGCGATAGGAATCTCACGGGGATTGAGGTTGCCATCGGGACGAAAGAGTTCTGGAGTAATTTGCGGCGCAATATCCTGGAGATTGACGGCGTTGGCCTGAAGATTTGGGGCTGGCGTGTTGCGCCGAGTGCCGTTCTGACTGAGAAGGTATGGCCATGCGTCGGTATCCCGCTCGAGCACCCAAGAAAGTCCAGCACCTGCGGCCCAACTGGAGATGGGTTGCGCGTCAAGCCCGGGTCCCGGTTGGTAAGGAGGGTTCCACGGGCGGCCGGGGTTCGGAAGAGGCAAGCTGCGAATGTAGCTGGCGATCTGCTCGCCTTGCAGGGTGGAAAGGCCGTGGAAGCGGGAGCGGTCGACGATGCTGGCGTTGGAAAAATTGAAATATTTGAGGTCGCGACCATCGTGGGCGTGACAGTCGGCACAGTGTGCTTGGATTCGGGGACTATCGGGGAGGCTGTTTGCCGCAAGAGAAGCGGTGTGCCAGAGATCGTGCCCCATCTTGATGGAGGCCGGGTCGGGCAAGGGTGGCTGCCAGGTTTCAGGGGCGTCTTCGGCAAAAGCCTCGGGCGGGATGATTTTTTTTCCATCGGAGGCCAGGAAATTCCACGCAAGGACACGGTAGGCGCTGGTGAACCCGTCGGTTTGGTTGAAGCGGAAGCGAATCGTGTTGGTGCCAGCGACAAGCGTGCCGCTTGGGAGGGGTAGAGTCATGACGAGGGTGGAGAAGCCTCCGCCGATCCCGCCGAAACTCTTGCCGGGCTCGGCGATGGAGACGGTGCTGTTGTTGAGAGGTATCCAGGTGGCCGAGTTGACCTGGACGCTGGCCTGGTCCGCGTAACGCACGCCGTGGAGCTGAAGCCAGAGAGATTGGACCGAGTCAGCCTGTGCAGGCTGAAGGGCGACGGTTCTGCTCGCCGTGGTTCCGCTTGCGCTCAAGACCTCGATCGGCAGGATCACCCGATCCGTGGAAGTATCCGCGAATCCGAAGGAAATTGTTCCAGCAGCAAGGAGAAGACACAGCGCGGAGTAATACCATCTCGTCGCGGACAGGATACGATCTGGCTGTCTACCAACGGATTGCACAGTTTTCGCATGATAGCAGTTTCTTGAATCGCAGGGCAGTGAGGACGGGCCCAATACAAATGCGAGCGGTCGGCCTCGGAAGGCCGACCCCGCAAAGACAGGCGGGGCGGCGGGTCAGTGGCCGTGTGAGGGCGGCGAGGTGGCCGTTGGTTTTGTGGCGGGGGCGGCGCGGAGGTAGTCGATCAGGAATTGGGGATCGAGAGGTTTGCCGGTGGCGGATTGCATGATTTGATCGACGGTTTGTTCGGCGCCGCGGGAGTAGAATTTCTGGCGCAAGAATTCCCCGGCGGTGGCGCCCCAGCGGGGGCCGAAACGCTCGTCCACAGTGTGCTGGATCTGACGGGCGACCAAGTGGGCGAGGACGAAGCTCTGGAGATAGATGGGATCGGAACCATACATGGGGTTGTAAGCCCAGACGGGAGTAGCGTGTTGATCGACGCCGAGGTATTGGGCGTGGATGCGATTGTAGAGGGCGGCAAGATCCTGTGTGGGATCAGCGTAGGCTTCAAATTCAAAAAGAGAGTCGGCCATCTTTTCGCGCAGATCAAAGAGAGTCTTCAGGCGGTAGCGTTTCGCGAAGGTGACGGCTTGTTCGGTCGTGAGTCCAAAGAGAGGAACACTGACTTCCGGGCGGTAGAGCATGAGGGTCATGAATTCCGCCAAGCCTTCGTCGAAGGATTCGGCGCCATTGGCGCAGAGAAGGAACGAGGGCTCATCCACCATGCTGTAATGCAGGGCATGACCGGTGGAATGAAGGAGACGGTCGTAGAAGCGGATGCCGCTGAGACGATTGGAGAGGATTTTGACATCCTTGCCGTACAGGATGGGATAGGCGGCACCGTCGAAACCGAGATCGGCGGCGCGCATTTCGACATGGAGCTTGTCCAAGTTGTAGCCGAGACCCGCGGCCAGTTGCGTGGTTTTCTGCCAACCGTCGGCGGGAACGAAGAGGCGCTTCTCGAAATCAGTGGTCAAGGTGGAGAAGTAGAATTCGAGATCCCAAGGTTCGATTTTTTCGAGATGAAGTTCACGGCGCATCTGGGCCAGAAGGTGGCGGTATTCCGCGTCGGTTTCCTTACGGAGAAAGTCGAACCAGTTGAAAATTTGCTGGGTGTCCGCGCCCTTCCGGCGAAGCATGAAGACCGAGAAAATGGTGTCGGAGTGGCGGAGCGCGAGCGCGTTGCGCAGGGCGATGGTTTGGCGGATGCGCTCGCCGTTGACAGGGGCGATTTGGGCGCGGGCCTTCCAAGCTTGCTCGCGAATGTGGCGGTCGAAACTGCCGGCAACGAGATTGCTCAGCTCAGCGCGCGTGAGTTGTTTGTCGGCAACTTTGTATCGGAAATTGCCTTCTTCGCGAGTGATCGATTCTTCGAGGGCCAAGAGTTTTGCGTCGGTGGTGATTTTGGTGAAGACGGCTTCGTCGAGGAAAAGTTCGCGGCGGCGGTTGAGTAAGGAATAAGAGAAGGACGCGGCTTTCAAGGAAGAGAAAAAATCCTCGTCTTTAAAGACGCCGCGAATGCGCTCCTCGATGGGAGCGGAAGAGGCTTGCTGGTCACCGAGGGCCTTTTTGTATTCGGTGCGCCAGTAGTCGGCATAAAGGTCTTCGAGCTGCTTTTCTTTGGCGTCGAGTTTCGCTGCGGCGGGTTCCGTGGATTGCGCCGCGGCGGAGGAAAAAGTCAGCAGCAGGAGAAGAAAGAGGCGTCCGAGTCTCATCTTTGAATTACATCACAGGACGCAAATTACAGGGATGTGCTTATCGGCAGGAAGGCGCTTGCGGGTCAATGGGGGGAGAGAAGCGCGGAATCAGAGCTTGGGGCGAATGGGTGCGCGTTGTTGCGCGGGTAGTCGTGATACATTGCGCGGGAGCGGAGAGGCGTGCCGTGGAGGGGGATGGATGGAGAGACGGGCATTTATGGGAGTGGCGGCGGGTGGGGTGGCGGCGTTGACGCTGGAGCCATTGGGGATTGTAGAGGAGTTGGAACAGAAAGAGGCGGTCGCGCGTTCGGAACAGAAGAACCCAGTAGCGTATCCGGATCCGGCGGTGGAGGTGGTGGACCCGCGATTTGGGAGATACGTGGTGGGGAATGCGGCGGTGGAGCGGTTGTATACGGGGACGCGGTGGTCGGAGGGGCCGGTGTGGTTTGGGGATGGCGGGTATCTTTTGTGGAGCGACATCCCGAACAACCGGATGCTGCGATGGATGGAGGCGACTGGAGCGGTCAGCGTGTTCCGGAGCCCTGCGAACTACAGCAATGGGAATTACCGGGACCGGCAAGGGCGGCTGCTGACCTGCGAGCACGACACGCGGCGGCTGACGCGGACGGAATACGACGGCACGATCACGGTGTTGATGGATGGATTTCAAGGCAAGAAGCTGAACGCGCCGAACGACCTGGCGGTACATTCGGATGGAGCGATCTGGTTCAGCGATCCGGGCTACGGAATCATGTCGGACTACGAAGGACACAAGGCGGCGTTCGAACTGCCGGCGGTGGTGTACCGGCTGGACCCGAAGACGCATGAGGCGGCGGTGGTAGCCAGCGACATGGATAAGCCGAACGGGCTTTGCTTTTCGCCGGACGAGAAAAAACTGTACATCGTGGATACGGGAGCGCCGCGGCACGATGGTGACCCGCATCCGATTCGCGTGTACGACGTGGTGGATGGCGTGCGGCTGAAAAATGGACGGCTGTTTGCGAATATGGAGCCGGGATCTTCGGATGGGATTCGTTGTGATGTGGACGGGAATGTTTGGTCGGCGGCGGGCTGGGCAGGAGAAGGATTTAATGGCGTCCATGTGTTCGCGCCGGACGGGACGCTAATCGGGAAGATTCATCTTCCGGAGACGTGTGCGAATCTGTGTTTTGGCAGCGTGAAGAAGAATAGGCTGTTTATGGCGGCGAGCCAGTCGCTGTATGCGGTGTACGTGAATACGCAGGGCGCGCAGATGCCGTGAGGGCGGCGGAAGGCGTCGCCGGGAAAAGTGGATCGGACGAGATGGCAAGTTCTTCAAAGATCGGCGGAGTGCGGATGGAAGCGATCGAACCAGTGATGGTGCGCATTCCGGAGGGATGGTTTGAAATGGGATGCGCGAGCGGGCGGGATGATGAGAAACCGGTGCACCACGTGTGGGTGGATGCGTTTGAGCTGGGGGCGCACCAGGTGACGAACGCGGAGTACGCGTGTTTTCTGGCGGCGACGGGTGCCGCGCCGCCAAAACATTGGAACGATGCAGATTTTAGTGATCCGCGGATGCCGGTGGTGGCGGTCTCGTGGGATGAAGCGGCGGGCTACTGTGAATGGATGAGTGGGGCGACGAGGATGATTTATCGATTGCCGACGGAGGCCGAATGGGAAAGGGCAGCGCGCGGCGGGGTGAAAAGCCAACTGTATCCGTGGGGAGATGCGGGGCCGGAGATGGTTCCGGACTACGCGAAACGGTGGAAGGTGGGACCGGAGGCAGTAGGATTGTATGCGCCGAATGCGTATGGACTCCACAATGTGGGCGACAACGTACATGAATGGTGCGCGGATTGGTATGACGACGGGTATTACGGGCGTTCGCCGGAACGGAATCCGCGGGGGCCGGTGAGCGGGAGCCGGCGGGCTTCGCGCGGGGGGTCGTGGCGACACCATATAAAGGTTACGCGGACGGCGGCGAGGTCGAGCATTCCGCCGGAGTTGCAATATGCAGACTACGGATTCCGGGTGGCGCGGAGTTTGAAGACCTGAGAATGCAAGCGGGGAGCGCCCATAGAGATGATGGAAGAGAGCCGCGGGCGGTTGCCTGCGAAACAAACGCTACTGCTGATTTTGGTGCCGATGCTGGGCACGTTTGCGTGCTTGCGGCTGTATCTCCACTTCGCGGGTGTGCGGCATATCTATCCGGGCGGAGTGCTGGTTCATCATTTGTTTTTTGGAGTAGTGATGGCGCTCCCTGCCGCGTTTATTCTGGCGTTTGGCGCGCGGAGTCGGGTGACGGCGGTGTTGGCGTTGGCGGCGCTGGGAATTGGGAGCGGCATGATTCTGGACGAGGTGACGTATCTGGTGCTGACGAAGGGGAGCGATGCAGATTATGTATCGCGTACTTCCCTTTTTGGAGCGATTGGATTTATTTCGTTGGCAGTGATTTTGCTACTGGCGCTTTACCGGTCGCACCGCGGCTAGAATCACTGCGGGCTGATTGTGACTGCGGAGTAACGCGGCGGGGTGGACGCCCATGTTACGATGGCGGAATGTGGCGTGGGAATTCGGCTCTGGGACTGATTGTGGTGTTCCTGGCTTTGGCTGAAGCCGGGGCGGCACAGCAGGAGCCGAAACCGAAAGATCTTCCGGATGCACCGGCGCCAAAACAGGAGAACGCGCCAGCGAAACACGAGAATCCTCTGAACGAAACGATCCAGATTCTCGGACGGCGATCGATATTCTTTCCGGATTTGGCGACCAATCCCAAGCCACTCAACAGCAAACAAAAGTTTGAACTTTCTGTGGACGAGAGCATCGCGCCTTCGCGGCTGTTGAGCTCGGCGCTGGGGGCGGGGATCGGCCAGGCGGCGGATTCACTTCCCGGTTACGGCGAGGGGATGGGCGGCTATGGAAAGCGCTTCGGTTCTTCGATGGCCAGCGCCGCGTCCGACCATTTTTTCGAGACGTTTTTGCTCTCTTCGTTGCTGCATCGCGATCCACGGTACTTTGTGGTGTTGCGCGGTGGCGCGGGATACCGCATCAAGTACGCGCTGAGCCGGACTGTGGTTACGCGCACCGACGACGGAAAGTCGGCCGCGAACTGGCCGGGAATTCTTGGCCCGCTGCTGGCGGAGAGTCTGGCGAACAGCTATCTTCCGGAAAAGGAACAAACCACGGGGCGAACGTTTCGGCGCTACGGATATCGTGTGGGCTTGAATACGGCGAGCAAAGTGTTGCGGGAATACTGGCCGACGATTTTCCGGAGCTTGCGGATCGCGAAAATCGCGCCGGGGGCGCGGCCTGATCCGGGGCCGGCGGCACCTTTCGCACCATTAGCAAGCACCGCGACGCTGATTCGAAGGCAGACACGCGAAACGAAAACAGGCGGGACGTATTACAATAAAAGGACGGGGCCGTAGCTCAACTGGATAGAGCGAGAGTTTCCTAAACTCTAGGTTGGCGGTTCAAGTCCGCCCGGTCCCACCATGGATTCCGAAATTCGAAAATAGAAATTGGAAGGACTGGGGCTCTACGCTTCTGGTTAAGCTACCGGTTTGACGTCCTGCATTAGCGCGAAAAATCCTTCGGCGAGAGTGGGGTGGATGAAAACGGCGCCTTTTAGAAGCGTGTAGGGCTGATTCGCGAGCATGAGCGTGCCGAGAATTTGCACAAGTTCGCCGCCCTCGGAGGCGAGGATGGAAGCGCCGAGGATGCGGTCGTTCGAAGCGTCGACGACGAGTTTCATGAGGCCGGCGGTTTCGCCGCGCTCGATGGCGCGGGCGACACTGGTCATGGGACATCTTCCGATTTTCAGTTTGTAGCCTTTGGCGCGGGCTTCTTTTTCCGTCATGCCGACGCCGCCGAGCTGAGGGTCGGTGAAAACGCAGTAGGGCACGAGGCGATTCTCAATGCTGAGATTCTTCCCTTCGATCAGATTTCCATAAACAATTTGAAAATCGTTGTAGGAGAGGTGCGTGAAGGCAGGGCCGCCTTTGCAATCGCCGAGGGCCCAAACGCCGCGGACATTGGTTTCCAGGCGGCCGTTCACTTTGATGTAACCACTCGTGTCGATCTCGATGCCAGCTTTGTCGAGGCCGAGGTCATCGGTATTGGGGTTGCGGCCGGTGGCGACGAGGAGATGCGAGCCGGCGACGCTCGAAGCTCCGGCGGGCGATTCGAACGCCAGCGTGACGAAGCCATTTTTATTTTCAACGCGCGTGGTGCGCGCGTTGAAAAGGAATTGGATGCCTTCGGTTTCGAGCGTTTTTTGCAGCTCGGCGGCAATTTCGGGATCTTCGCGGGAGACGAATTGCTTGCCGGTGTGAAGAACGGTGACGCGGCTGCCGTAGCGGCGGAACATTTGTCCAAATTCGAGGCCGATGTAGCCGCCGCCGAGAATGAGAAGGTGTTCGGGGAGAGTGGTGAGCTGCATGAGGGACTCGTTGGTGAGATAGGGAACGTTTTCGATGCCGGGGATCGAGGGGATGCTGGGGCGGCCGCCGATGTCGATGAAAATTTTCTCGCTTTCGAGGAGGTCGTCTACCACTTGGAGTTGATGAGGAGTGACAAAACGGGCGTGGCCGCAATAGAGGCGAAGGTTGGGGCGCTTATCGACTTGTTTCTGCTGGCCGCTGCGGAAGCTGAGGACGACTTCGTCTTTTTGGGCGACGATTTTGGGGAGATCGACGCTGACGTTTGAAGCGTTGACGCCCCAGCGTGCGGCGTTGCGCGCGTAGTAGGCGACTTGCGCACGATGAACCATGGTCTTGGTGGGGGTGCAGCCTACGTTGATGCAAGTGCCACCGAGGTATTTTTTCTCGATAAGCGCGACGGACCAACCGAGATCGGCGAGGCGATGAGCAAGAGGATTGCCGGCCTGGCCGGAGCCGATAATGACGGCGTCGTACTTCATGGAGATCCTCCGTTGAAGAAGGGCGACAAAACAATACATCGGATGCGGCGATGATGCATAAGGGCCAGGAAAAAGGCCGGAGAAGAGATTTTAGGCAGCGCCGGAAATCCGTCAAGTAACTGAATGGCGGATGAGGCGCTGGATGAGAGAGGCGAGGTAGGTGATCAACAGCGCGACGACGCTTCCGAGCAGGACTTCCTCGGTTCGGTCGATAGCCACAGCCAGACCCGCAGCGCGGCCGGCGCCGAGGACGCTGGGAGTCATGATAATGGCGACGGTGACCGGCGCGACGCGCCAGCTCCCCGGCACGCGTATGAAACTTGTGCAGACGATTACCGAAACGATGATGCCAAGAAGGATGGACCAGTAGGAGGGGCCGAGAAGATAAAGAAAGGAGAGGCCGACGGCGCAGCCGATGAGAGTGTTTACGATGCGGGAGTTGAAGGCGAGAAAAGCGGCGCTGAGTTCGGGTTCCGTGACGGTGATGACGGAGATCAGTGCCCACAGCGGATTGGGGTGATTGATGCGTCCGAGAACAAGCCACACGATGACGCAGCCGATCAGAATTCGAACGGAGTATTGCAGGCCGGAGGGTTGGGGCGCGGCTGGAGCGGGAGTCCCGGCAATGGTGGTCATAAAATTTTCTCGTGCGCCGACGCTTGGTGGAGATAGCTGGTCATCGCGGACGGCATTTGAATTCTAGCGGTCTTTTTTGGAAATGACGATATTTGCGGGGGTGAAACTCGGAATTCGCCTGATATCGCCAACTTCCCGCGACGTCTTCAGCCCGATCATAAGAATTGGTGAAGAACGCGTCAAAGTGGGAGAATGCGGCTGTATTTGCGGCAGCATCTGCATACTTTGAGCAAGCTGTGTCTGCAAAACTGAACATCGCAGAGAATTTCCACGAGGGACCGCGATGGGACAAGCTGTGGATGTACACCGACTGCAGTTCGCGTTCACGATCACGTTTCACTACATTTTTCCGCAATTGACGATGGGGCTTGCGCTGCTGCTGGTGTATTTGAAAACCAAGGCGTTGCGCACTGGGGATGAACATTACAATCGCGCGGCACGATTTTGGGCGCGGATTTTCGGGATCAATTTCGCGCTGGGAGTGATCACTGGAATCCCGATGGAATTCCAGTTCGGAACGAATTGGGCGGCGTTTTCGAGAGCCGCAGGCGGAGTGATCGGGCAAACGCTGGCGATGGAAGGCGTGTTTTCATTTTTCCTGGAGTCGAGCTTCCTGGGATTATTTTTGTATGGCGAGAAAAAACTTGGACGCATGGGTCACTGGTGGGCGGGGTTTCTGGTATTTGCCGGCTCGTGGCTTTCGGGGTTCTTCATCGTTGCGACGGATGCGTGGATGCAGCATCCGACAGGTTACCGGATAGGGGCCAACGGAGCGATCGAGCTTTCCAGCTTTTGGGGTTTGCTGCTGAACAAGTGGGCGCTGTGGCAGTACGCGCATACCATGCTTGGGGCGGTGCAAACCGGATGCTTTGTGATGGCGGCAGTGGGCGCGTTTTATTTGTTGACGAACCGCGATCAAGCGCATGGACGCACGTTCGTGCGCGGCGGAGTGATTGTGGGCGCCTTCGCGGCGCTGCTGCAACTTTTTCCCACGGGCGACATGCAAGGAAAGCTGGTGGCTGAACACCAGCAGCCAACACTGGCGGCAATGGAAGGCTTGTTCGAATCGGAACAAGGAGCGCCGCTGGCGATTCTCGGACAACCCGATGTAGAGAAGAGAAAACTCGACAATCCCCTGGAAGTTCCAAACATGCTGAGCTTTCTGACTTACCGGCAATGGCGTGCGAACGTCAAAGGCTTATCCGATTTTCCGCAAATAGAATGGCCCGACCAGATTCCTCTGCTCTATTACAGCTATCACGTCATGGTCGGGCTAGGGACCATCTTTATCGCCGTGCTGGTTCTGGCTTCGCTGCTGCTATGGAGCGGAAAGTTGTATGACTCCCGATGGATGCTGTGGATGTTGATGCTCTGCGTTCCGCTTCCCTTCATTGCCAATACCGCAGGATGGATGACTGCCGAACTCGGGCGGCAGCCGTGGCTGATCTATGGCCTGATGCGGACGGCCAGCGGCGTCTCTCCGCGAGTAGCCGGGGGCAATGCCTGGTTCACTCTGATCGGCTTTATGGGGATGTACACGGTGTTGGGGATTCTCTGGCTGTTCCTGATTTACCGCGAGATCGAGCTCGGACCGGAACCCAGCGAGCATCTGCAAAAAGATGATGCTGCCGTGCTGGCGGTGGACTGAGGAGAGGGTGATGGAAACGGTCTGGTTTTGGCTCGTAGCCAGTATGATCGTGATCTACGTGCTTCTGGATGGGTTTGATCTGGGCGCGGGGGCGATTCATCTCTTCGTAGCAAGGACAGATGGAGAGCGGCGTCAAGTCTTGGCGAGCATTAGCCCGGTATGGGATGGGAACGAAGTGTGGCTGATTGCTGCAGGCGGAACTCTGTACTTCGCCTTCCCGGCACTTTACGCCAGTGCTTTCAGCGGGTTTTATCTGCCGCTGATGATCGTTTTGTGGCTGCTGATTCTGCGCGGGGCTTCCATCGAGTTTCGAAATCACATCAAGAGCGCGGTGTGGGATCCGCTGTGGGATTTTCTTTTTTGCGCGTCGAGCTTGCTGCTGGCGGTGTTTTTTGGAGCGGCGCTGGGAAACGTAGTGCGGGGCGTGCCGCTGGATGCCAGCGGGTATTTTTTTGAGCCGCTGTGGACCAATTTCCGGCTGAGCGAGGAACCTGGAATTCTGGACTGGTACACGATCCTCGTGGGCTTGCTGGCATTGCTAAGCCTGATGATGCACGGCGGCCTGTGGGTACAGTTGAAGACCACCGGGGCGGTCGGAGAGCGTGTCGGGCAGCTGGCAAGCAAGACGTGGTGGGGCGTGACTGCGCTAACAGCGCTGGTTACGGCGTTCACGTTTCAGATCCAGCCACAAGCGAAGGTGAACTTCACGAACTGGCCGTGGGGATTTGTATTTCCGATGCTGGCGGTGGCTGGGCTCGCGGGAGTGCGGTGGTTCCTGGCGCGAGGGGACCAGATGCGGACGTTTTTTGCATCGTGCGCATACCTGGCGGGAATGTTGACAAGCGTGGTATTTGGCGTGTATCCGATGGTATTGCCAGCGCGAAACACGGTCTATTCGTTGACGGTGGAGACGGCGAAGGCCGGCGCGTATGGGCTGAAGATCGGGCTGATTTGGTGGGTGCTAGGGATTCTTCTTGCGGCGGGGTACTTTACGTTTGTGTACCGGTCGTTTGCGGGAAAGGTTGCCGTGGACAAGGACGCGCACGGATAGAGCGGGCGAAAAAAGGAGGGTTGGAGCGATGAACAAATCCTGGCACCGGAATATGGTAATCGCGATGCTCCTGGCAGCAGCGGGTTTTGCCGGAGCGCAAGTTCAGGAGCAAGGCGGCACAGGTGACGCGGCTCTTGGCCCGGACTACCAGCAGGGAAAGTCCGCGCTGGCAGCGGAAAAATATGAAGAGGCACTGAAAGCCTTTAAGAAGGCGAACAAGCTCCAGAATGATGGTTGTTCTCCGTGCCTGGTGGAAATGGCTTATGCGATGGCGAAACTGGGAGATACAAAAGGGGCGTTGAATAACACGGAGAAGGCGCTAGCCACAGCCAAGACGAATGAGCAGCGCGCGGAAGCGCATGCGATGCGGGGTGACATCCTGCTGGGCGAGAACGATGAAAAGAAACGCGTTGAGGCGGAAGCGGAATATCGCGCCGCAATACAACAGAACCCGCAGACGCCCGAGCCCCACTTAAAACTGGCGATTGCGCTGTTTAAAGAGGTGAAAGACACCGAAGGAAAAGATGAGATCAAGGAATATCTGCGGCTGGCTCCCGATAGCAAATACGCCGGATACGCACGTGCTTTGCTACAAAACCCGCGACGGGCACGCGAAGAATATGCTCCGGAATTCAGCGTAACCACCATACGCGGGGAGACGGTATCGTTGAACGGATTGGCGGGAAAATTTGTAGTGCTGGATTTTTGGGCTACCTGGTGTCCCCCTTGCCGCGCTTCGGTGGGAGAATTGAAGGAGTTGACGCGGAAATATCCGCGAGACCGGGTGGTGCTGATCAGCGTTAGCGCGGACAAAGAAGAAGACAAGTGGCGGGATTTTGTGGCGAAGAAAGAGATGGACTGGCACCAGTATCGTGATCCAGCAGGAACGATTCAGCGCACATATGGGATTCACGCGTTTCCGACGTACATTGTGATCGACACCGAAGGGATTATCCGGCAGCGAATCGTGGGAGAGAATCCACAGCAGTCCATCGTGGCGCGGCTCAAGAGCACACTGGCCACACTGACAGCGGACAAAGGGAAAGCTTAGAACAGGACGATTGACGCCGCCGATGCGGCGGCGTAGCGTAAATAATGATGAGCAGGAGAGACGCGAGGAAGATGCGAAACGCGGACTGGCTGGCAAAAGCGTGCGCTCTCTTGACGCTGCTGACGCTCGTCGTGACGCCGGCGTGCGCGCCTCTGTGTGTCGCGCGAACTTGTGCGCGAGTTGCAACCTCAACGGCGCCGGAGGCGCCTTGCCATGCTGCGAAGGCGATGCGCGGCAATGTTCCTCATGTACATGCGATTCAGAATTGCCGCGCGCCGGAATTGCCCGCAGCGATGCTGAGTTCCTCCACCAAGAATGATGGCAGGCAGGAAAACCGCAGGGCGGGATTGAATGACGCGTTTGCAGCTTTGTCACAGGAGCTGTCCGTGTACCGCTCGGGACCCAGCGAGCGTTGCGTCGAGGGCCCACCGTTGGCGCATTCTTCCGTAGCTTCTCTTTCCGTCGATGTCCTCCGAATCTGAGTCCTTCCCCCTAGAAACTGAAAAACATCGCGTCCACTTTGCTTGGGCGTAATTTGTAGTTCTCCGGCAACGGATGCGTGTCACAACGACGCGCGGCGGGGATGTTCCCTGCCCTTCCTTCAAAACATATGGACTCGCACGGACAGGTAATCCAGGAGGCAAGCATGAGCGGTACGAGAAGAAAGTTTTTTCAAAATGCGGCGGTGTTTGGGGCAGGATTATTCGGGTTACGCGAGACCTTGCGCGCCGACGCGACTGAGAATGTGTTTCAGACTCCGCGCGAGAATGAGAATGGAAGGCACCATTCTCCTTACGGGAGCCGGGGGCCGCACGCGAGGACTACGAAGGCTGCGGTGCACGAGCAAGCGTTGCAGATGGTGACGCCGGACGTGGCAGATTTGGCGCATGAAATGGATGGCGGAGTAAAAGTGTTTTGGTTGGTAGCGGAACCGGTGAAGAAGAAAATTGCGCCGTTCAAGACGATTGATGCGTGGGGCTATAACGGCAACTGCCCGGGGCCGACGATTCAAGTGCAGCAGGGCGACCGCGTGCGTGTGGTGTTTGAGAACCGGCTGCCGGAGTCCACCTCGATGCACTGGCACGGGCTGGAACTGCCCATCGAACAAGATGGCGTGCCGTACATCAGCCAGAAGCCGGTGGCGCCGGGAGAAAAATACATTTACGAATTTACGATGCACCAGGAAGGAACTTTTTTTTATCACGCGCACAGCGCGATGCAGGAAATGATGGGGCTGATGGGATTTTTCGTGGCGCATCCGGAGAAGGAACATGCGCCGCGTGTGGATCATGACTACGGATTGATATTGCAGGAGTGGGCGGTGCTGCCTGGAAATACTGTTCCGAATACGGCGTCGATGGAATTCAACTGGCTGACTTTCAACGGCGTTGCCGCACCGATGACGACGCCGCTGCTGGCGCGGCTGGGAAGCCGGGTGCGGTTGCGCTTCCTGAATCTGGGGATGGATCATCACCCGATTCATTTGCATGGACATCAGTTCGTGGTGACGGGCACGGAAGGCGGGCGCGCGCCGGAGTCGACGTGGTATCCGATGAATACGGTGCTGGTGGGTGTGGCGCAAGCACGAGTCGTCGAGTTCGAGGCGAAATATCCTGGCGCGTGGATGATTCACTGCCACCTGCCTCACCACATGATGAACAGCATGATGGACTTGCTGCGCGACCGGCAGATCCAGACAGCGGATCAGACTAGAACCAGGGCGATGAACCAGATGATGTCACTGGCAAAGAGTGTGCCGTTCGAGCATATACATCCTTCGCCGACGGCGGAAGACGCGGCCGATGTTCCGGGATTTCCGCAGGATGCCTTCATGGAAATGGGGATGGATGAAGTGGTGGAGAAGCCGGAGACGCAAGGGCTACCGAAAAATTGGAGCGCGGGAATGATGGGAATGATGACGATGGTGCGGGTGCTGGCGGACAAAGAGTATGAGGCCATCGTGACGAAGAAAAAGATGATGAGCTCGATGGCCAAGACGGAGTCACAGCATGAATCGTAACAGCGAGGAAAAGGAATTGGTGCAGAGTTTACAGAGAACACGGAACGCGCACAGAAGGGGCGGAAATACCATGAAATGTATGCTGAGATGCGGGGCAATCCTTATCGCGAGCGCGGTGGCAGCGGCAGGCGGGGCGCAGGCACATGAAATGCAGATGCCGAAGCAGCCGCAGAGTCAAAGCATGCAAATGCAGCCGGTGAAAGCGGAATATCCGCGGATGGGGCGAGCACAGGGACAGGCGCGGGGGGCGCTGGTTACGTTCGAACAATTGGAGAGAATTGCCGGCGATTCGAATCCTACGTTGCGGCAGGCGGAAGCCGAAATTCGCGCGGCGAAGGCGCGGCGGCAACAAGCAGGGCTGTACCCGAATCCGAATGTTGGTTATACAGGCGATGAGATTCGCGGTGGATCGGTGGGCGGGGGGAAGCAGGGATTTTTTGTGCAGCAGAGTCTGGTGACGGGCGGAAAACTGGGTTTGAGCCGCGAAGTCTATGGAAAAGACGTGAAGCTTGCGGAGATTGAGGCGGAGGAACAGAAGATCCGTGTGCAGAGCGCGGTGAAGATGGCGTTTCTGCGCGTGCTGGCGGCCCAGGAATTGCTAGAGGCGCGCCGCGACATGAGCAAAATTGCGCAAGATGCGTCGGAAACGCAACGGCGGCTGATGAATACCGGGCAGGCGGACGAAAGCGAAGTGCTCGAAGCGGAAGTGGAGGCGCAGCGAATGCGCATGTCCGTGCGGATGCAGGAGAACACTTTGCGGGAAGAGTGGCGGTCGCTTGCGGCGGTCATCGGGCAGCCGGAAATGCCGCTGGCGACGGTGGCAGGAGATTTGGAGAAGGATTGGCCGGAATTGAACGAAGAACAGGCAGTGGAGGCCATTGCGAAAGAAAGTCCGGCAGTGCGAATTGCGGACGCAGCGGAAGCGCGCGCACAGAGCGTACTGGCGCGCGCCAAGCGCGAAGCGGTTCCAGACGTTTCCGTTCGCGGAGGATTGGAATACAACCACGAGACGCTGGGGAGCGTTCCCTTCGCTAAAGGCTGGGAAGGGATTGCGGAAGTAGCGATACAGATTCCGCTCTTCAATCGGAACCAGGGAAATTCGGAGGCGGCCCGGGCGGACATCGATCGCGCGGGTCAAGAGAAAAAACGCATCGCGCTGACGCTGCGGGAGCGCGCGGCGTCGGTTGTCGATCAATACGCAAACGCGCGCTTGGTGGCCGTGGAGTACCGCGACGAGATGCTGCCGCGCGCGAAAAAAGCTTACGGGCTGATGGTGGACAAGTACGGGCAGATGCTGGCGTCGTATCCGCGGGTGCTCGACACACAGCGCAAACTGTATGAGTTGCAGATCGAATACATTGGCGCGCTCGAAAGCGTGTGGACCAACGGGATCGCGCTTCAAGGATACCTGCTCACGGATGGACTTGAAGCTCCTGCGCGTCCTGGCGAAGTGGACCGTGCGGTGCGCGAGACAAACGTACCGATGCCTGAACGTTCCATGCCTCCGCGCGAATCCGTGCGAAACCCCTAGCAGCCTATCAAACGGGGTGGAAGTCCGCTTCCTCCCGTATCGAGTGCGAAACACTGGTACTCCAGTAGCGTTGACCGGCAGAAAATTCAGTGGGTACTGTCAAGATAGGGCGCCCGGGTGTCGGCGGACAGGTGTCCGCTGCTAAACATCAGGAAACAGAGGAAATAAGTTTCGGACGGCCGGGCGATTATCTCTTCGCGAGCGGGGAAAGTTCTGTCCGGCGAAGAGAAGACGTAAAGGAAGTACAGTCTCATTGCGGCGGCAACTGAAAGAACGATGACAACTGTAACAAAAGCCGGAAGATACGAGTTCCTCGGAGAATTGGGCCGGGGGGCCATGGGCGTGGTGTATAAGGCCATGGATCCCGTGATCGGGCGCACGGTGGCAGTCAAGGCCATCCGGTTGAGCGCGGAAGGCACAGGCCTTTCGCGGCCCGAACTGCTGGCCCGATTCCAGACCGAGGCGCGCGCGGCGGGCTTGCTGACGCATCCGAACATTGTAGTGGTTTTTGACGCGGGCGAAGAGGACGGACTGTACTACATCACTATGGAATTGGTGGAAGGAAAGAGCCTGCAGGCGCTGCTGGATAGCGGACAGGCATTTCCGCTGCCGCGGACCCTGCGGATCATGGAGCAAACGTGTAGTGCGCTGCAATTCGCGCACGAACGCAACGTGGTACACCGCGACATCAAGCCGGCCAACCTGATGCTGACGGCCGATGACACCGTGAAGGTCACGGACTTTGGCACGGCGAAGATTCTCCAGTTTGGGACGGTGCAGCAAACGGCGCACGTCATGGGAACGCCGAGTTACATGTCGCCCGAACAAGTGAAAGGGCGCGCAGTTGATGGCCGCAGCGACATTTTCTCGCTGGGCGTGATGCTCTACGAAATGGTGACGGGAGAGAAGCCCTTCCCGGGACAAAACATCACCACGGTGATTTACAAAATCGTGAACGAGGACCCCGTCCCGCCGCGGCAAATTGATCCGTCGATCCATCCGGGAATCAGCGCGGTGATTATGAAGGCGCTGGTCAAAGATCCGGATCAGAGATACCAGAGCTGCCGGGAAATGTTGGAAGATTTGAAGAATTACCGCGCAGTTGCCGCGGGCGGGAATCCGCAGTCGACGATGATTGTGGGCGGAGGTTCACCGGCAGCCACGATGATTTCCGGAAACGCGGGCGGCCGCGGAATGGGCGCCGAGGATCAAAGCGTCGCCGCAACGACACACTCCTTGAATGCGCGGGCTACGAGCCCTGGACAAACTCCGGTGGTGCGGCGGACGGGAACGATTTCGCCGGCGCTTGTACAGGAGCCACCGAAAAAGAAGAGTGTCGTTGGATCGGTTTTCCTGGGACTTCTCCTACTTGGAGTCATTGCTTATGGTGGGATGAAGATACGGCCGGTATTCGAGGCGGCACGCGAACTCCACGATGCGCAGGTGAAGAGCGGAAACCAGCTGCCAGCGGCAACGACGACGCCAAATACAACACCGGAGAACCAAGGTGCGAATTCAGCGGCCAACCCGGGCGAAACCGAGAATGCATCGCAGCCAAAGGATTCATCTGGAACAGCCACGACAGGTCCAGAAGTTAAGCCGGTGGAGGCGAAACCGGAAAAGGCCGCGGCGAAGAAACCAGAGTCCACGATCAGCCCCAAAGCTGCGGAGTACAAGGGGCGCATTGAGCAAGCCATCTCCGACAAAGGGTTGAGCGGACGCGCAAGAGTGCAAGCAGCTGGGAATACGCTGACCGTGTCGGGGAAACTCCGGTCGGCGGAGTACGCCGCGCTATTGAGTTTTCTGCGCAGAGTTCCAGCGGATGTGCGCGTCATCGATCATGTCGAGTATGACGACGCGCCGGCAGCCGTTGCCGCTAACGGCGGGGAAGGCGGCCATCCAGTTCCTGATCCGGGAAAAGGCGCGATTCACGTGGTTACTGATGTGATCGGTGCGAGCGCGGTTCTTCGCGGACCAGCCGGCCATGTGGTGAACAAGTGCGATACGCCGTGCAGCTTCAACAATCTTTCTCCGGCGCGGTACAGCCTGGAAGTGTTGAAAGAAGGCTATCAATCGGTCCAGACGGCGCTCCAAGTGAAGCAGGGTGACGTGCAGGACCAGAGGATTAAACTAGAGTCGCTGGCCAAAGGCATATACATCACCAGCAAGCCGCCGGGCGCGGACGTATTCATTAACGGAGCCAAACAATCGGGACAGACGCCTGTGACACTTCCGCTGGCGCCGGGGCAGTACAATCTTGTTTTGCGGTTGCCTGGGTACGATGCCTATGCCGGAAGTATTCAGGTGAAGGACAACATCCAAACGCAGCTTGACGCAATACTGACTGAAAAATCCGCGACACACGTCGCGTGGGCGCAGATCAGCTCCAATCCAAAAGGCGCGGAGATCATTGTAGACGGTACATCCACGGGACAATTCACTCCAGCGCGAGTTCAGGTGCCCGCCGGAATGCACAACATTACGCTTCGGCTGAGCGGCTATCAGCAGGTAAAGCGAACGGTGTCGGTGAGCGAGGGCGGAACAGTCCCGATCGACGAAACGCTCCATCCCAAGTAGTGCGGGAACAATTGAGAAGAAGAGGTAAGAGATCCTTTTGTTGATGCCTCGACAGCGCCTGCGCGGCCTACCGAAAACGTAACAAATTGTTACATTTTCCTTCCGATGGTCCTAGAACTACAAAAATATTTCATTCAATACAAAAGACTTAGCAGTGAAAGCTTAGGGCCGGAGGCGTGCTTTCTCTCCTAGAGGGAACACTGGGCTTGGAGTGTATTTCTTGTGGTGGCCCAGCGGAGTTTGAGGCTGAAGGTCAAGGCGGCAGCAAGCTGGCCGATTTGCAACAGGAGATTTCCTTGGTTTTGCGGGTAGCACTATCGATGCAGACGGGAGAGCACGACGCGGCGTCAAAGACGACCGGCGGGACGGGCTTGCGTCTCTTGCAAAGACCAGCGATGAGCGCAACATCGCAGAAGCACACCGCAGGAATGGATCCGAAGGTCATCGAAGTGCATCGCGCGCTGCGAGGCCTGCATTTGCTGCTGCGTTCGGAACGCCTTTACGAAAAGAATCATCCGCGCCGGCTGGACAGCCTGGATGGCGCCTACGATGCGCTGAAGAATACATCGGAGATTCTCGGGGGGCTGGATGTTCGAGTCGAACGCGGCGGCCTGGTGGTGCCGAGGATCAGCGATACACACCTGCCGGACGCGCGCGGAGAAATGCAGGCGCTGGCAAGGGATTTGCAGCAGGCAAAAGTCGTCAATCTGGTCTTCTCGAAAAAATTTCATGTGGGCGAACTAGACACGCTGGCACAACTCATCAAGGCATCGTTGCTAAGATCGGAAGAGCCGGCGAAGGGCGGGGACAACGCGTGGTGGCCGGCGCGACTTCTGGAGCATCGCGTGGAAGGAATTTCCGTTAATACACAAACGGAACGCAGGGTGGACACGGTGCTGGCGAGTCTCATCGCGGCACTGGTGGCCTATGGCGGCCATTCACCGCGCGATAAGGGCGAGGCTCCGATCCACGTGCCGGATTTCGACGATCTGGTGGCCAGCCTGCGGCTGCTGGCGCGACTGACTCCTCCGCTGGAGAGCGAGCGCGGTCTATCGCCAGAGGAAGCGGCACGGGCAATTCACGGCGCTATGGAAGAGGCTAGCCGCGACAGCGTCTGCATGATGCTCAGCTCCGTGTCGCAGTACGGGCCGCGGGAAGGCGAGCGGCCGCAGCCTTACTTGCTGCGACTTTCCGAAAACATCATTTTTGAGCTTCTCAACGCAGAATTTTCCAACGGATCGCTTACTCCCACGTCGGTGCGTCCGATGTTCTACCGGCTGGGGGATGTCATCGTAAGCGCCGGCGCGTATTCCGGGCCGCACTCTTCGCAGCATCTTTCCTCCCTCGCGGTTACTTGGGCCACGGATACGCAGCGCGAAAAACTAATCGACCGATTCTGGATGGAGCTGCCAGCGCGCGAGAAGTCAGCGGTACTGCGCGGCGCGGATGTTTGGTGCGTGCCTGTGCCAGCATTGCTCCAGACGCTGGGCCAGCTCGCGGAAGCAGGCGCGGATGCCCCACGGCGGGAAGCGCGGAATATCGTACTGAACTACGCGAGACGTCTGGAACACGCGGACGCCTCTGCAAGGCGCTCCGTTGCGGCAGGGCTTAACGAACTGACTTCCATCATTGAATCCCTTTGGCCTAATCAAGTGCCGGAAGACCTGAGCCGCGGCGCGATGAAAGCACTGGACAAAGAGACTGCGCCGGAAACCGCGGGGCTGCTCGCCGCTTTTGTGGAATCGCTGGGGCGAATTGCAGTGAATCGCGCGGACTATTCGGGATTCGAGGCGATTCTGACAAACCTGGAACGTGCGCCTCGGGACAAAGAGCACGATCACGTAACGGCATTGGCCAACCGGCTGGTGGCACAGGATCGCTGGCTCTTGCTGGTGGATGCAGCGCTGGCGAACCGAGCGTTGGAACCGGTGCTGCCGCGCTTGCTGCAGCGTGATCCGGAGCGATTGCTCGACCGCCTGACGCTCTTGTTGACCGATCCGCGAGGCGCGGAGATGGTGCCGGCAATGGCGCGGCTGATTCGTACGATCGGCGTTCCGGTTCTGAATCTATTGGAGACGCGGCTTTACGAAGCGCGCCGGCAGCGTGTAACGGCGGCCATCAAACTCCTAGCAGCGGCAGACCCGGAGCGGCTCTTGCGCGGGCTAGCGCGAGCGATGGCCAGCTGGGAATGGAACCTGCAGGATTTGGCGGTCAGCGAACTTTCGAGGCCATCCAATTCCGCTTCGGCACAAAGCGCGGCTTTCGTGTTTTCCGCGATCCTCGCGGATGCTCATCCGCTGGTTGTGCCAATGATGATTGACCAAATCGGGCTGGCGCAGGAAACCACGGCCGTGGCGCAGCTCATGGAGATCGCCGCCGGGGAACATGAAATTCTGCGTGACCAGTTTGTGCGCATCAAGGCCATCGAAGCGCTCGGCCGCATGCGAGCTTCGGAAGCCGGCGAACTTCTCCGAACCCTGGCGGAGAGCCGTGAAGGGCTAACGTACGCGGAACCTTCAGGTTTGCGCGCTGCAGCGGAAGACGCTTTGGCGATGATTGAAAATCGACCGTCGTCCGCGCGGGTGCGAGCTGCCTATGAATCCGCGACGCAGACGAATGCGAGCTACGTGATTCCGCGTCGGTACGTGCGCGTGCCCCTGGAATCACCGCTTCGCGCACACATCGAAGGGTCGCAGGCAGGCCTGGCCCGGGTGAAAACGATCAGCCTGGGCGGTGCCTATCTTGAATCGCCGAGGAAGCTCAACGTGGGGGATTCCATCAAACTGGAAGTGCGCTCCGGCCTGCGCAAGATCAATTTCACGGCGGTGGTCCGGAATATCGGTCCGGACGGTAGCGGAGTGGAATTTGTGCACATGCGGGATGAAGACCGTGAAAAACTCCGCAAGCTCGTCCAGCGTAATTTGCAGCTCTAACCCCACGCAATTCAAGCAATTGCCTAGTAGCTTCTTGCAGGCCTGCAAATACCGAATCTCGTAAGCCTCAATCAACTGTTCTCTTCCAACACTTAAATCCATAGCTTCCCCAACCCCTGGACCTACGGGAGAAGGCCGCAGATAGCGACAAGTGGCGACATTCGCCTCTAGGGTCACTCGTTCGCACCTTGTCTCTTGTAAGTCCGGCCGTCCTAGGGGATTCTGCGCTGGCGATGATTGCTCCAAGCAAAGTCAAAGCCTGGCGATGGAGCGAACAGAAGTGCCGTGCAACGTGTACTTGACTCTCAGGGTTGGGAGTGGAAGTTTTTAGTTGAAAGCGACACTGTATTGAAGTAAAAGCCGAGTATTCAATTGCGTAAGGGGTTAAGAGGCGGGGTGTTCCGCCACCGCTAGGGGTAGCGGGAGATTCGCTGGTGCCACGATAGGAGGATTCATGCAACGCAACCAAGGTGTTTGTGGTTCAACCTCGAGTGAATCGGGGTTGCGTTTTCGTTGGACCGCACTGCAGCGATTCGTGGCCGCATTGATGCTATGCCTGTTGTTGGGCGCCGGCCTAGCGCACGCGCAGGGGGTTAACACGGCCACGCTATCGGGAACGGTTATGGATCCTCATGGATTGGGCGTGACGGGCGCAAAAGTCAAAGTAACGAATTCGGCCACCGGAGCCGAGCGGACTGCGCTCACCGACGATTCCGGCCGTTATAGCTTTGTTGGACTCCCTCCTGGACACTACAAGATGACTGTCGAAGGTGGAGCGGGGCTGGCCACCTATGAGGATTCCTCGCTCGTGCTCACTGTGGGCCAGGCGGCGACTCTGGATCCCCAGCTTCAGCTCAGCACCCAGGTGCAGAGCATCGTGGTCCCCGCGGCAACCGCACTCGTGGAGACGCAAAGGGCGGACACCGCCTCAACGATCGACTCGCAGCAGATCACCAATCTGCCGATCGATGGTCGCGGCTACATCAACTTCACGCTGCTGATTCCAACGGCAGGCCGTGACAACACTCCCTCGATCGGCGCAGCGCCCACCAGCGGTTTGAATTTTGGCGGCCAGCGCGCGCGTTCTAACGAAATCTCCGTGGATGGAGCCGACGCTGTCGACAATTCCGTGAACGGCGTGCGCGCCACAGTCTCCCAGGAAGCGGTCCAGGAATTTCAGGTTATCACCAGCAACTATATGCCGGAGTATGGCCGGGCCATGGGCGGCGTGGTCAATATTGTTACAAAATCGGGAGCGAACAAACTCCACGGCAATCTATTTGGATTTCTTCGGGACAGCGCGATTCAGGCTCAGAACCCGTTCTCCGTAAAGGTCGTCTCTAACCCGCAGACGGGATTTCAAGCCATCCCAGTCAAGCCGCCCTACACTCGTGTTCAGGCCGGCGCCACCCTAGGCGGACCCATCAAAAAAGACAAAACGTTCTACTTCTTTTCCTACGAGATTACGCGCCGGCACGAAACGGGCTTCTCGAGCATAGGAGCCAACAACTTTGGCTTGGTCCCTACTCAGGCCCCTGCGGCAATCGCGCCGTTTCTTCCCGCAGGTGTGCCCGCGGCAGGTTTGCTGACGCCAGATCAGGCTGCCTTCATCTCCAATTCCAACAACTCGTTATCAGATCGCGTTACCATGTACAGCCTGGGTGTATCGACCTCTGCTGTGGCGCTCTTCGGCAACACTCCCGGTTTCCCGGCCAACTTTTTCCCCACAAGTCGAGCTCCGCTCCCAGCTTCCTATGTGGGACTCGCTTCCACTATAGGTAATTTCCCGGCTTCCGAAGGCACCAGTCTGTATTCATTGAAGCTCGATCACAACTGGAACACCAATAACAACTCCTTTGTACGTATAAGTGTTTCGCCCTCGACAATCTCTGGTATCGAAGTGAACGCCGAGAACCAGAACTTTGGCCAGAATGCCGGCTCTCGCACCTCCGTTCAGCAGACGCGTGATCTTGCTCTTGTCGGGCAGCACACCACCTCCTTTGGGATCGGCTGGTTCAATGAACTTCGGTTCCAGTTTGCACGCCGCGGTCTTCACTATGGGTTTTCCAACCTTCCAGGGGGAGACCTGCCCGCAGTTAACATCACGGGGTTCGCTTTCTTCGGCCGAGAGCCCTTCTCCACAGAGGACCGCATCGAAAGGCGCTTCCAGTGGACTGACAACCTAACTTGGTCCAAAGGATCGCACACCTTCAAGTTCGGAGCGGACACAAACCTCATTCAGCTGCGTTCGGCTAAGTCGCAGATTTTTACGCTGAACTATGGCGGTGTCTACTCGTTTGGCAGTCTGGGAACGGGTCCTTTTGGTGTGACCTCCCCTAGTGCGCCCAATCTGTCCGCAGTTCAAGCCTATGGTGCCGGTATTCCTTCGTCGTTCATCCAAGGAATTGGCCAATCAAAGCGGCCGTTCAACAACAAAACTCTTGGGGTCTTTGCCCAGGACAGTTGGAAGATCAGCAAGAAATTAACGCTGAATTACGGAGTGCGCTACGACATCGAGTGGACGCCGCAGTTCACACCCTTCGGCACGCTGAACGGTCCGGGCGAGAAAGCGTTCAACGTCGTCGAAGGTATCCCGCTCGATTCGAATAACTTCGCTCCACGCATCGGCCTGGCTTGGGATCCCTGGGACAATAACAAGACGGTCATTCGGGTCGGTTATGGATTTTTCTACGATCATCCCGCACTGGCGCTGGCCTTCCTCTCCACCGCCGAAGATGGTGCTCTCTCGGCTCTTCTAGAGACGGGACCTGGGGCGCCTTCCGCCACAGATCCGAACGCTGCTTCCATTTTCCAGGGGGTCCTTGGCGCACCTTTTACGGACTGTTCCACCTCTTCGCCTTTCGCTGCCTGCTACCTGCCTAACCAGCAGCGATTTAATCCCTTCCAACCGAACTCACTCTTCGCCAATCAGAATTTTATGAAATTTGGATTCCCGCTCACTTTGCTGCCGTTCACCATTCCGGTGGAGAAAAACTTCCAGTCCGGCTTGGCGCAGCAAGCCAATTTTTCGATTGAGCGGGAAATCGCCAAGGACTGGAAGATCAGCCTGGGATACAACTACACGCACGGAACGCATCTCGATCGCACGGTGAACATTAACGTGACGAATCCCGCAATGCTGATCAGTAATGACAATAATGCCCTTGCTGTCGGCTTGATCAATCCCGGAACAAACCCGTTGGGCGTCGCGGTGCCAGGGCTTAGTCAGATCAATACTAGTTGTGGAGGGATTCCTGCTTTTAACGTGCCTGCGCCGAATGCCCTTGGCAACCAAGGGAGCATCGCCTTTGCCACCCCCACCGGGTCGCCACTCGTTCCAGGGATCCTGGGCTTGGCATATTCGGGTCCAAACTGTGGTGGTAATCTGATCGGTTTCATTGGCACGCCCGCGGTGTTTAATTATTTTCGTCCATCAGGGCCAAATCCTTCGTTCGCGGCACTGGTTCCCGGCGGCTACGGCACATTGGTGGCCTTGGCACAGGCGGCTGGTTTCCCGGCCGGCTTCCCTGGCCTACAGATTCCATGGAGCGATGTGAACCCCCAAGCCTCCAACGGGAACTCGGTCTATCACGCGTTCACATTCACCGCCACCAAGCGTTTCTCGCATAACTTCCAGTTGCTATCGGGCTGGACCTACTCTCACACGATCGATGATTCCACTGACCTTTCTACCCTCCTCAACCCCCAAGACAACAGCTTCCCAAACCTCGAACGCAGCAATTCCAGTTTCGACCAGCGCCATCGGTGGATAACCAGTGCTGTTTTCATTAGTCCGCATCAGGGCCAGGATTCGAGCTTCGCCAAGAAACTCTTCGCGGACTTCACGCTGGCTCCGGTGATTGAATTCGCATCCGGGCGTCCATACAATGTCCTGCTTGGTTTTGACCCCAATCTGGACTTCGGTACAGCCACGAACCGGCCTTCGGTTCTTCCCGCAGGAACGCCATTTCCGG
>Ga0207101_1043_pt1 | contig 25855 bp, 21 predicted proteins | sample Alteio_BWMinHeat_83_FD_153581 | JGI IMG/M metagenome (GOLD analysis project Ga0207101, IMG submission 153581) | Enriched cells from forest soil in Barre Woods Harvard Forest LTER site, Petersham, Massachusetts, United States -... | ecosystem: Environmental > Terrestrial > Soil > Temperate forest >...
GGAAATCTGCTGCTTCTTGCCGTCTTCGAAAAGAGTGAAGTCGTCTTTTTTCAGATCGCGGATCAGGTTTCCGTTTTTGTCACGGGCCACGACGTTTACGAGGACGAGCTCGGTGGTAACCTCGATGCGCGGAGCGTTCGCTGGCAACTGGTCGGGCTGCTGCGCGAGGAGCGGGGTAGCGGCTTGAAAGACAAGCGCGGCGGCGGCGAGGAGCGAGGCGAATTTTCGACGCAGCGGCATGGGCAATATCCTCAGAAGCGAAAGCGCGCGGTCATCGTCACGCGCCGCATGCCGGCGGTCCCGGTGACTTCCCCATAGGTGAAGGAATTCACAACGGTGTTGATGGAAGTGTAGTGGACGATGTTGAACACGTTGTTGGCGGAAATGCGCAGATCCAGCGAGCGCGATTCCTTGATGGTGATGGTCTTGTTGACGGTCATGTTCATGGAGAATTGTCCCGGGCCCTCGATGATGTTTCGGCCAGCGTCGCCGAAGGTGGTGGGGCTTCCGGCAGGACAGTTTACTTCCGGGTTGCAAAACGCAGCGGTATTGAACCATTCGTGGGTGGTCGGGTTGCTTACGGAAAAAGGCTGTCCCGGAACGACGTCGGCGCGCAGCGAGCCGCTGACGCCGCGGCCGATGTCCAGCCCTCCGCCCAGCACGCGCGGCGTGAAATACAGCCCCGAAGCAATGGTTAGGTCGCCGCTCCATTGCCAGCCGCCGAAAATATGGCTGACGGCGCCTTTCTGTGCGAAGCGGCGATTCTCACCGAAGGGCAAATCGTATATCCAGTTGCCCGTGAATTTATGCCGCTGGTCGAAGCTGGAAAGCCCGCGGTCCGCCGAAATATCGAACGGATTTTGCGCCACCACGCTGCCGCCTCCGCCGATGGAGGAGGCATCATCGATGGATTTCGAAAATACATACTGACCGCTCAGGCCCAGGCCCTTGGCCGTGCGCTTGCGCACGCGAACGCTGGCCGCGTGCAAGATTGAATTGCCTTCGGAAGACTCATAAATGAAAGCTTGATTGGCGGCACCTACCAGAGCGCGCTCGGTATCCAGGCGCGTGCCCTTCGCGCCGTTGTAGCCCACGTTGAGCATCACGCCCTTTGGCAATTCGCGCTGAACGTCGAGATTCCAGATTTGCACGTAGCCGAGGCGGTAGTTCGGATTGATGGCGAAGTTGTTGGTTACCGTAGCCGCAGCGGCAGTGGGAAAACCGTTGGTGAGAGTCAGGGGGCTTGCACCGGCAAGACCGTTGACGTCGGTGGAATTCGTTGCCGTTTGCGCAAAGGGCGGCTGAAACGCGAAGTTCTGAATCACGATCCCATATTGGGCGAGGTTGTAGTTGATACCATAACCGGTGCGCACAACGGTTAGCTTTTGCGGTTTCCAGGCGATGCCGATGCGTGGTGCAAAATCGTTGCGGTCCGGTTTGACGAGGGATGGCGTGGAGGAGAAAAGGAAGTTGCCCGAGTTGGACGGCAGGACGGCGCCTGCGGGCACGACCGGTTGTGCGCTGGCAAAATCCGGCGCCACCAGAAGGTTGCTGATGCGGTCTTGCGCCTCGGTGTAAGGCCCGTTGTATTCATAGCGCAGGCCGAGATTGAAAGAGAGATTCGAACGGAACCGCCAATCATCCTGCGCAAAGAAGTCAAAGGAATTGGCGCGAAAATTGTAAGAGGTTGCGCCAAACTGCAGGGAAGTCTGCTGCGGAAGGCCGAGAAGAAAATCGGCAAAGTCGGAGCCTGTGTCGGGCACGGGCTTGCCGTTCGAATCGTAGGCGGACGTGGCAAACCCGGTGAAAACAAAACTGCCTTCGGCGTTTCTGGCGGAGTGAAAACTCTGCAGGATGCGGCGGTAATCTCCGCCGAAGCGCCAGTTGTGTTTCCCGCGATTCCAGGAAACGGTGTCGGAGAGGGAATAGGTCTGGTCCAGTTCCCGGCGAGGCGTAGGGTCGCTGAGACCTCCGAAGGAGGTGAAACTGACTCCTGGCAACCCCCAATCAAAGGAAGCGTTCGAAATACCCGTGATTCCGGCGCCCGGTGGACCGGCTACGTCCGTAACGCTAGAAAAGAGATTGGTCGTGGAAACGTGATTGTGGTTGTAGTTCACGCGAAAAATATTTGTCGCGCGGCCTTTGCCGTAAGTCCACCCGGCGCTGGCGTTGAGCCCCTGTGTTCCCGTGCCGCCGGCGAGGGACGGAAAAGGATTGACGATGGTGCTCGAGCCGCGCGACCAGTTCAGGCCAAAATTGATATTGTTCTGCGAGCGGCGTCTCCCTCCGCCGCCACCACCAAAAGGGCCGGAACCAGAAGTGGGAGCGGGCCCGAAATTGTGAATGAGGCGCAGGATCACGGTATCGGTATTGCTCTCGGCCGAGGTGATGTAGTGAAAATTCTGCCCCAGGGCGTTCAGTGGGATATTCGGCATGGGGATGAACTGCAAAAGAAATTTCGCCGACGAGCTGATGGCCAACGGATTGATCAACGACGGACCGAGCAGCGTTGATACGCCATTGACTTGACGATTGAACAGTTGAATGGGCGCACCATCATTGTAAGTCGCCTTGGAAAAATCGCCATTGCGTTCGTCCGCAGTCGGCACCGTGGAGAAGGCATCGTAAGGCGAGCTGCCGCGCGATCCATTCCAACCGGCGAAGAAGAACCACTTGTTGCCGCCGTTAAAAATCTTGGGAATATTCAGCGGGCCGCCGATGTTTGCTCCGAAGCGCGCCTGGTTGTAATCCGCCTTCGGGGCTGCAGTTCCGTCTAACGAGTACGGCCGGGCATCCACCCCCGCATTGTCGTCAGAGAAATAGAGGACGCCGTGCGGCTGATTGATGTTGAATCCCTTGCCGCCAAGTCTTCCGATGGCGAGCGCTCCTCCCCCTGGGCCGCCTCCAGGGCCGCCGCCACCAAAACCCTGGCCGCCTCCGAAACCACCGACGCCGGCGCGGTCGCGGAATTCCTGGATCCGCTGCTGCAATTCCTCTTCGCTGCCTCCGCCAAAGTCCTGCGTTCGTCCTTGTGCGCCGCTGATGCTCACGGACTCCGTCGGTGCATCCGCGCCGGCGCCATTCATGGGGAGGCTCGAGAGATCGTTCGCGCCTTGGCCGGCGCCGCCCGTTCCACCAAAACCGGAATTTCCGCCAGCCAACGAAGAGAGCGCGGTGTCTACCGCAAGGTTCTGAAAACCGCGTCCCGCTGCGGCCATCGCGGCGATGCTATTGTTCGACTGTTCCTGCTGGCGCGAAGCTAGAATCAGTTCCGCTTCCACCTTTGCCGAAGGGCTTTCGGGATTCAAGACCACTTCCTGGGTGAAAACCGCGAAACCCATGAACTCGATGCGTACCACGTATCTGCCACGAGGAAGGCCAGACAAACTGAATTTTCCGTCGGAGGAGGTAGCCGTCGAGAACTTTTTTCCTGTCAAAGAATTTGCCGCGGTGACGGTGACTCCGGGCAGGGGAGTTTTGCCACTGCGGGCCAGGCCCGTGAGTTCGTAACCGGCCGCGGCGGGCGTTGGTGTCGCCGTTTGTTGCGGCACTGCGGTCGGCGCAGCGTCCTGCGCACTCGCGCCTAAAGTAAGAAGTACAGCGATTGGAATGGCAACCAGAGTGCCGCGAGCGGTCGACTTCAAATCTTGGGCTCCGTGATTGGGCTAAGGCTGCGGAGGATTCTCTTTGGGCGCAGCGGCGGGCGCGTTTTCAACCGGTCCATTTCTAACCATGCCCATCTCCTGCATGCGTTTCCACTGCTCGGGAAAAAGTACCATCACATTCTTCGGTACAAATGTATTGTTCTGCACAGCTCCCCGCACGACCACGTAATCGCCGGGTTGAATGTCCGTCATCGTGATGCTTTCGCGGCCTTTCCGAAGGGAAGTCTCCTCATTCAGCTCCAGCGTCTGGGATACATTGTCGGGCCGCAGCACGGTTAGTTTTGGCGCATCAATCGATTTCACTTCTCCAACGATAAAGTCCTTTCCCATTTCGCCGAAATCGCCGCCGCCGGGCCCGCCTCCCGAGCGCGCGCCGATCATTTGAGCCGTCACGCTGTGGTCCGCGCCTTCTTCTCCGCGCACGAACACCAGGTCGCCAACCTTGAAGTCGCCGAGCTTTGCGGGTTGACGATCCTTGCGGAATTCCGTTGTGCCGGTGATTTTTACCCTAATGTTTGCGCCACCGACGCTAGCAATTTGAATCGTACCGGCGCTGATCGCAGTGATCTTTCCCATCAGCGGGCGTCCTTGGCCATCATTCGGTTTGGGCTTCTGGCCCGCACCCGGAGGGGCACCTTGTTCTTGGGACTGCGCACCCGCGGCGGGAGGTTGCGTCCGGCTGCTAGTGCCAGCCAGCAAGAACAGGAAGCAGAAAAGAAAAATGGACTTCGTCAGGATGATCCTCACCGTGCTCCTCCCGGAGCCAAATCTCCTCATAGACTAAGACGCAGGCTAGAGGGCGACAATGACGGCATCCTGGCGCTATGAAATCACCCTCATTGCTAATTCCCCTCGGCGTGGTTATAAAGTTCCCGTCATGCGCGTCGAAGGTCGATGCCGGGAGATGCCACTAAGTGGATCGATTGCCGGGAGTGCGATCGAGGCGGCGGAAGCGGCGTGCTTTCATTTCAAAATGGGCGAGCGTGCCAGGATCGGCCACTTTGACTGTCGGACGCAAGGAAAGCGCGTGGTAAATGGCTTGCTCGACGCGAGCGCGCACATGCTCGGCGTCATTTCCGGACACCACTTCGATTTGCACTTCAAGTTCCTGCATTTCGTTGACGATTCTTACGGTGACCTGAAACTCATTGACGGTTGCAAACTGACGGATCACATTTTCGATGGCGGTGGGGTACACGTTCACGCCGCGGATGGTCACCATGTCATCGCTGCGACCAAGCAGGCCACCATCAAAGCGTGCGAAGGTGCGCCCGCACTCGCACGGGGACAAATTGAGGCGAACAAGATCGCCGGTGCGGTAGCGAACGACGGGAAACCCTGGCCGGCCCAGATTTGTGATCACCAGTTCGCCGGTTTCGCCGAGGGGAACTTCGTTTCCGGTCTGCGGGTCGAGCACTTCGGCGACGAATTCGCTTTCGATGACGTGGATTCCTCCCGGCTGAAGTTGACATTCGAAACTGTGAGCGCCGACTTCTGAAGCGCCGGCGTGATCGAAACACTTGGCGCCCCAGGCCGCCTCGATGCGCGCCTTGGTCTGCGCGATGTTGGCCCCCGGCTCTCCCGCGTGAATCAATGCGCGGACGGGAATCCATCGAAGATCGAACTTTTCTTTGGCGGCGATCTCTGCAAGGCGGAGCGCATACGTTGGTGTGCAGCATACAACCGTTGCTCCCAGGTCGCGCATGACCTCGAGTCGCTGGAGTGAATCCCATCCGCCGCCCGGAATCATCATGGCGCCGAGCTGCCTGGCTCCTTCGACCGCAGCCCAGAAACCGATGAATGGCCCAAAGGAGAAGGGCAGAAACAAGCGGTCGGCCGCGGTTACGCCGGCTCCTTTTAGCACGTATTCCCAGCAGGTGCCCCACCATTCCCAACTCTCGGGAGTGTCTACCACGCGCAAGGGGACGCCCGTGGTTCCGGAGGTTTGGTGGAAGCGTGTATAAGAACTTTCCGGAAAAGTGGCGTTGGTCCCAAACGGCGGCGCTTCTTCCTGCGCGCTCACGAGTTCCGATTTGCAAGTGAATGGCAGTTTTCGAAAATCAGCAAAGGACTGGACGTCTCCGGGCAAAACGCCCGCCTCATTCCATTTCCGCGTGTAGAACCGGTTGCGACCCATCAACTGGGCAACCAGCCCGCGAAGTTTTTCGAGCTGGAGATCCCGCAGCTTTTCTCGTGGCATTGTCTCCACGGTTTGATTGAAGTATTGCATCGGCTTGGTCACGCGGAAGTTTCCCAGCCTCAGCGAGGAAAGAGTCGCGCCGCGTTGTCGTACAAGATCTTGCGCTTCACTTCGGCGCCAATCGGCAGTGCATTGAACTTCTCGATGTTTCCTTTGATCGCGGGCACACCGGGCCCGGGCCAGTCGGTGCCCCACAGCACTTTATCGGCGATGTCTTCGATGCGCGGAAAATACTCCAAGAGTTTCTGCGGAGGGATACCGGAGATGTCCATGTACATATTCTTATGCCGGCGAACCAAGAAGAAGGCTTCGCTCATCCACAGGGGCCGCCCGCCGTGAGCGAGAATGACAATTAGATCGGGATAGTCGATGCTCACATCGTCGCAGAGCATCGGCTGCGCATGCAGATTTCTTGCGCCAGGAAAAATCGAAGTTCCGGTGTGCACCATGATGGGCATTCCGTTGGCCTGCGCCCGCTCGTAAATCGCGGCGAGCCCACGATTGCCGTTCATGTAGTCATTTGGCGAGAGCACCTGGTGCGAAGGATGCATCTTGATGGCGCGAATTCCGAGTTTTGCGATGCGATCCACTTCCACGCCGGGATCAGGAACTGTTCCGGGAAGCACTCCACCAAAGGCGATAAGCCGATCCGGCGCAGCTTTGCAATACTTCGCGCTCCAATCGTTCACCTCGGGCGTAAAACCGATAATCTGCGGCGCAACATAGTTGATGAGCCCCGCGCGTTCGATGCCCAGGCTGTCGAGCAGCCCGAGAAACGCCTTCGGATCGGCGGAATAGCGCTCGACATCGGCGTAGTCCTTGCGTCCTTGCTTGATCAGTTCCAGCGCTGCGGGCTTCACCATGTGGTACGGCATGATGTGAACGTGAATGTCTATGATGGGTTGCAAGAGGTCTCCGTTGCGCCGGGTGACGCAGTCAGTGTTTTTCCACTCTTCTGTGAAGTGATTGCCTAGTTCGTGGCAGCCCTCAACGTTCCCTGCCAAACTGGCTCCAAACGTAATACAGACTTTCCGGGCGAGCAAGCTGCATGTCGAAGCGACTGCAAAGGGCCCAGCTGCTTCACCGGCTGAATTGCGCCATTGTCCATCGTGACAGAGTAACTTGGTGTGGATATCCAGACTTGCGTGGAAACTGAGGCACGCGAAGGATTGAAAGCACGCAGAAGGGAGTTTTTATTGTTGTAGGATTGTTCCAGCATCAGTTCCGAAAACCAAATCGGCCGACGGATTGACTCTGACGCAGGTTGAACTCCCAACCCCTCGTTCCGCGGACTTGATCAGGAATTTCAAGGACTTACGGGGACTGGCCAAGGACAGTGGCGGCAGTTCGGCCGGAGGACGCAAACGGCAGATTCGTTCCTCGTCGAATTGTGTTGCTGGTATCGTGGTTGCTAGGGTGCCTGGTTGATGACTGCTAATTCGGGGCGTGAACAGGCGACGTTCGCCGAGAATGAAATGCCAGGAAAGTTTTTTTGTTTTGTTTATCGTTTGCAGGCCGGCTGTATAACAGGATTCGGCTTTGCCACGCTTATTGCGATCGTTGGCCTGCTCTCAAATACTCACGCGGAGACGGCGCAGAGTTCTGCTCCCCCTCGAACCACCGTCGGAGTTGTAGCGAGACCCTGCAAGAACATTCTTGCGGGCTCGAAGCGGCAGAAGGGAACGAACAAGAATAGAAACAAAACGTCGGGCGATGAAGGCGGAAATTCGTCAAGTACTTGCATTGAAGTGCGTTCCACGGCCATCGACGTTCAAGAGTATCTGCAGGCGCAAGGACGAGAAGAGAAGTGGAACCTGGGCGATGAACACGTTGCGGAGGATGCCTGGACGTTTTCCAGAAAGCTGGAACGTGACGAACTTGTGCGTTTTACAAAACAGGATGCAAGTACCGAGCGCGTGAACTGGACATCCGGAGCAGCGTTTGTTCAAGTCAGCACGGTGGAACGTGATGATGGATTTGTTCGCGTGCAAATTTCAACTCGTTTCGAAGGTTATGGTCAAAGCGCAGATCGATTTGCTCCGCCAAAAGGATCCTGGCCGCTGGGCTCAAATACCACTTTGGAAAATCAGATGATTTCCATCCTCGTAAGGCACTTCAAGAACTCGTCCTGAAAAGCGTGCTCGGTTCGTTTCGAGGTAAGCTTCTGGCAACGAATTGCGCATCACCGTAGCAAGAATTGGATCCGGTGCGAGTTTCCCAGGACAATTTGCTGCAGCTAGAGACCCATCGAGACGCCCTCTTTTCTGAATAGACACCAACAAACGGCGCGGGCGGGGCAACCCCATTTTCTGTGGTACTTTGCTTTCATCCAGCCACCGGGCGAAAGCCAAACAGCCTTCAGACGGAGGAAGCCTTGGTTGACTTCGGACGGGCGGGGGCGGGTGTATCGTACATTTCTGGCCCGAGCCGAATTTCCTGGTTCTTCTTTCTTCTGTTCGAGATATTGGTGGCGTGCGGCATGGCGCGCGCCCAGATCTCACCGGGCCCACTTTCGAGAGCTCATCAATCCTTAAGCGGAACCACGCAGTGTGCAAGCTGCCATCAGTTTGGCGCCAGCGCTCCGACCTTTAAATGCCTTGATTGCCATAAAGAAGTGGCGCAGCGCCTTGCGGCGAAACACGGCTATCACGCCGCAATTCAAATGCAGAACCCCAATGGCAAAGATTGCGTGCGCTGCCATCTGGAGCACAACGGCGAAGACTTCAATCTGCTGCACTGGGAGCCATCGCCGAAGCAATTTGACCACCGTCTTACGGGATACAGGCTGGAAGGGAAACACGCGGGCCTCGCCTGCGAAAAATGTCACACACCTTCGAAGATGGTTCCGGGCGAGCGTGAACTCATCAAGTACAAGGATCTTTCCAAGTCATTCTTTGGATTGTCTGCGAACTGTTTGACTTGCCATGCCGATCCCCACAAAGGGCAGCTCGGAAATGACTGTGAGCGCTGCCACAATGTGTTCGACTGGAAGCAAGCCTCGCAGTTCGACCATTCGAAAACGAGATACCCGCTGACCGGCTTGCACATAAAGGTGGCCTGCGAGAAATGCCACAAGCCGGACCAACCGGGCGGACCCGCTCGCTACAAGGACATGAAGTTTGACGCTTGCACGGCATGCCATGTGGATCCGCACAAAGGTTCCTTCAAACAGCGCTGCGAAGAATGTCACACCACTGCGAGCTGGAAGAAATTGCTGCCGCGCTTTGAATTCGACCATTCGAAGACGAAGTACCCTCTGGTCGGAATGCATATCCGGGTTGGTTGCTCGGAATGCCACCTGAATGGTGACTTCAAAAAACCCCTGCCGTTTGCCGAGTGCGTGGACTGTCACAAGCCTGATCCGCACAAGGGACAGTTTGAGGCCCGGCCGAAAAAAGGGGAGTGCGCGGAATGTCATACGTTGGACGGCTGGAAGCCATCTCTTTTTGGCGTGAAGGAACACGCAACGTCTCAATATCCGCTACAGGGCAAACACATTACCGTGGAGTGCGCGAAATGCCATATTCCCGCCGGCAAGGATACAGTTTACAAAGTGAAATTCGCGGCCTGCATGGATTGTCACAAAGATCCCCATGACGGGCAATTTGCCTCAGCCCCATATCAAAACCGGTGCGAGCCCTGCCACACGGTTCAGGATTTTCACCGTTCCTCGTTTACCGTCGCCGATCATCGCAAAACCCATTTCGCACTCGCGGGTGCGCACGTGGCAGTGCCTTGCAATGAGTGCCACAAGGTTGGGGCCGGCGGACGTAAGGACAAAATTCTCCCCTTCCACTTTGAGGACCAGAGTTGTACGGCGTGCCACGTTGATCCCCATCACGGTGAATTCAACGACCGCATGGCGCGGCGCCGCGCGAATGGCACACCGCTTGGCTGCGAAGCGTGCCACAGCGTGAAGTCGTGGACAGATGTAAACAGTTTCGACCATTCGAAAACCAAATTCCCCCTACTGGGGGCTCATCGTGCCGTAACCTGCGGGGCATGCCACAAAGCCCTGCCGGGCTCCAGCCAGATTCAGTTCAAAGGAACGTCGCAAATCTGCGAGGACTGCCACGTGGATGCACATGGAGCCCAATTTGCGAAAGACGACAAAACTCGGTGCGCCAGTTGTCACAACGTTCAACGCTGGGTTCCCTCCACGTTTGATCACAACACGCGAACGCATTTTGCGCTTACGGGAGGCCATGCGAATGTTGCTTGTGACAAATGTCACCGGGAAACGAAAATGGTGGACGGCAAGCCTGTCCTTTTCTATAAGCCAACGCCAATCAAATGCGCCGATTGTCACGGCACGCAAATGAAGCCAGCCCAGCCCCAGTCTTCCATTAAAAGTTTCCAATAATCACCTTGTTGGTGAGTAGCAAAGCCATTTACCGCCGCAAGATTTCGTTCCTCGGCTGTTCTCCACGACGCGGCACAGGGTAGTTACCTTGGCCCCGGCCATGCCCCAATACTGGCCTTGCGTACAGTTGTTTCGACAGTTTTGGCCGAGGAAAATCTGCCTAAGTCCAGCCATTGCAATCCCATCTGACGGAGAAGGATCGGCTACGGGAGCAATTACGTTCAGAGTGGCCAAGATCATGGTCTGGATGCTGCTGATTATGTCGCAGCTACCTGGAAGTCCGTCTTCCGCCGGTCAACGGGAGACCACCCGCAGTCCGCACGGTCCTCTAGCTATACCCTGCGAGAATTGCCACACCGCTACAAGCTGGAAGCCGGTCCGCGCGGTTCCGGAATTCGACCACAATAAGACCAAGTATCCGCTCCGCGGAATGCATGAAAAGGTGCCTTGCTCGCAGTGCCATGCCAAGCCGGTATTTACTGATGTCGGAAAGACTTGCCAGGACTGCCACGCCGATATTCACCAGCGGAAAATGGGGTCGAATTGTGCGCAATGCCACACCGTGCAAGGCTGGCAAGTTTCCGTAAAGCAGATCGATGATCACCAAAATCGTTTTCCGCTTTTTGGTGCGCATTCGGCCGTGCAATGCGAGGATTGCCACAAAAGTGCGGCAGTCGGCCAGTTCCAGGGTCTGTCCACAGCCTGCGCCTCATGCCACTTAACGGACTATCAGAAGACGACGAATCCCAACCACGTAAGCGCGCAGTTCGCAACCACTTGCGATTCCTGCCATTCGTTCGACAGTTGGCTGGGCGCAAAGTTCGATCATAACGCCACGGGGTTTCCTCTGACGAATGGGCACGCCAATGTCCCCTGCGCTTCCTGCCACATCAACAACAACTACAATTTGACGATTGCGCCGACGGACTGCGGAAATTCGCAGTGCCACCTGACAACCTGGCAGCAGACGAATAACCCCAGGCATTCTGCAGCTGGCCCGGCATTTGCCTTGGCAAATTGCTCCAACTGCCATACGACCAAGGGCTGGGACACCGCAAACTTTGATCACACTTCAACCGGATTTTTGCTCACAAACGGGCATGCCAATGTTCCCTGCGCGTCCTGCCATATCAACAACAACTACAATTTGACGATTGCGCCGACGGATTGCGGGAATTCGAGATGCCACCTTACGACCTGGCAGCAAACCAATAATCCGGCCCATTCCACGTCCGGCCCGGCGTTTGCAGTCGCAAATTGCTCCAGTTGTCATACCACTAAGGGGTGGGATGCAGCTTCCTTTGACCATAGTGTGACGGGATTTACACTGACAGGAACGCATGCGTCCCCGGCTCCCACGCCTTGCTTGTCCTGCCATGTCAACAACAACTACACGCTGAATTCGACGGACTGCATGGGCTGCCACCAGTCCGCGTGGAACAGCACGCCCACCTTTGGCGGAAGCGTGCCGAATCACATCACCGCGGGCTTTCCCACGACAGCCTCTGCTTGCGCGACGTGCCATCCGATCACGAAATGGTCGGACGGCAAGTTCGATCACAACGCCTTCGGCTTCCCACTGACGAATTCGCACGCACTGGTCGCCAACGGCGGCAAAGTGCCGGGCTGCATTTCCTGCCACATCAACAACAACTACAATTTGACGATTGCGCCGACGGATTGCGGTAACTCCGGATGCCATCTGACGACCTGGCAGCAAACCAACAATCCCGTTCATCCTTCAGCTGGAGCGCCCTTCGCGGCGGCGAATTGCTCGACCTGTCACAACACAATCACGTGGACGACAGCCATTTTTGACCACAGCGTGACGGGTTGGGCGCTGACAGGTTCGCACCAGTTAGCGCCGGCAGGAAAGGTGGTGGCCTGCACGGACTGCCACGTCAATAACAATTACACGTTTACCTCGGCAAACACGGATTGCTACGGATGCCATATCACCGCATGGCAAAGCACGCCTTCGTTCGGCGGAAGCGTGCCGAATCACATCACGGCAGGATTCCCGACTTCGATGTGCTCTTCGTGCCACGACACGATTGCATGGACGGATTCAACGTTCAATCACGCATCAACTGGCTTCCCGTTGACGAATTCGCATCAACTGGCGCCCGCTGGGCTGGTCCCGTCTTGCACTTCCTGCCACATCAAGAACAACTACAGCCTGACGATTGCGCCGACGGATTGTGGGAACTCCCAATGCCATCTGACAACCTGGCAGACCACGAATAACCCAACGCACTCTTCGGCGGGAACTCCCTTCGCGGCGGCGAACTGCTCGACATGCCACAACACCATTACGTGGAACACCGCGATCTTTGATCACAGCACGACGGGCTGGCCGCTGACGGGTTCGCATCAGCTGGCACCAGCGGGCAAAGTCGTTGCCTGCACGGACTGCCACGTCAATAACAACTACACGTTTACCTCGGCGAACACGGACTGCTACGGCTGCCACATCACGGCCTGGCAGAGCACGCAGACGCTTGGCGGCAGCGTACCCAACCACATCACCGCTGGCTTCCCGACTTCGCAATGTTCGACGTGCCACGACACCTTGCTTTGGTCGGATGGCAAATTTAATCACGCCAGCACGGGCTGGGCTTTGGCCGGCGCCCACGTCACCACGCCCTGCGCTTCGTGCCACATCGGCAATAACTACTCGCTGACTTCGGCGAACACCGATTGTTATGGTTGCCATTTGGCCGCCTGGCAGAGCACGCAAACGCTGGGCGGAAGCGTGCCGAATCACATCGCCGCGCAGTATCCGACCACCTGCATAACCTGCCACACGACGTGGACCACGACCAATTGGCTCGGTGCGACGTTTAACCACACCTGGTTCCAGCAGCCTCACCACGGTTCCGTCTGCGCCGACTGCCACATCACTTCGACGAACTATGCAGTGTTCTCTTGCATCGTTTGCCACTCGGGCCCGCACAGTAACAAGGCGCAGACAGACGCGACTCACAAAGGCAATGGCGGCTACTCCTACGGTCCGATGACTTGTGTCCCTTGCCACAAGAACTGACGCCGTAGTTCATTGCGCTTTCGCGGTGCGGGTGGGTGAAAGAGAGCGAATGGATATAGAAGCAGAAGAAGAGACGAAAGTTGGGGGAAGCAGCTCAAGTGTTTCGCATAAGCAAGCAAAGGAACCAAAAAGTCAGGCGCTTTCTCGCGCGCTGTTCTACTGTGACCGTTTTGCTCTGCGGAATCACGGCATTCTGCAATCAGCCGCTGCGCGGACAAGCGCCGCAGGCTCGTGACTCCGACAAAAAACGCACTGTTTTTCGCGTTAAGTATGCCTCCGACGGCTCTTTATATTTGGATGCGGGACGAAACGACGACCTTCAGGAAGGAATGAAGCTTTCCCTGATCAATCTGCCGCCGGATGGCGCCGTTTTGGATGGCCTGCGTTTCCGCGGATACGAACACGTTGCCGAGTTGGTAGTCAGATCCGTGGCGGACTCTTCTTCCGTATGTGAAATCTTGAGTACGAACGGCGAGATCAAGGTCGGGCAGTTGGCGTTCCTGACGCCGGACAGCGTACAGGAGCGTCATCAGGCGGAATTTGCGGCCGAGGCTGCAAACTATCCCATTGTCTTGACCTTCACGAATGGGGATCCGTTGGATGAAGAAATTCGCGCAACGGAAGAGAGCAAAGTGATTCAGGAATCGCCCGTCGGAACTGTCCGCGGCCGGTTTGGACTGGATTATGGCGGAACTCAGGAATCAGGTGGGCTGAATTCCAAACAAATAGGGATGGTAATTCAGGCGGATATTTCCCACATTGGCGGAACCTACTGGAACTTCAGGGGCAATTGGCGCGGAGATTTGAATATCAGTAGCTCCGGAGCCACGAGCACGGCCAACACCACGCTTACGGACCTGATCAATCGCACCTATCAAATTGGATTCATCTACGACAGCCCCTATTCGCCGATCACCATGGGCATCGGGCGGCTCTATCTGCCCTGGGCTCCCGGCCTTAGCACGATCGACGGAGGCTATTTAGGCAGGAAGTTGACGCGCATCGCCACGGTTGGCTTCTTTGGCGGTTCCACTCCGGATCCATCCTCGTGGAGCTACAATCCCGATCAGCATATCGCCGGAACGTTTGTAAATATCACAACCGGCGACTTCCAACGCACGCGCATCTCCAGCACCGCAGGCATTGCGCTCACCAGCATTCAATGGAAGGTGGCTCGGCAGTTTGCGTTCTTTGAGAACAATTTCTCCTGGAAACGTTATATCTCTTTCTACAGTTCTTTGCAGGCCGACGCCGCGCGGACTTCTCCTTTGCCAAACGGAGGAAGCAATCCAACCGGAATCTCGCAAAGTTATTCTTCGCTGCACTTTCAGCCGTTCAGCCGTTTGACTTTTGGTGTGAATCACAATTACTTCCGCAACCTTCCAACGTACGACATCCGACTGCTGGGCACCGGCCAGTTGGACAGGTATCTTTTTCAGGGCCTCAGCGGCGACGTACGCGTCGAAGTGATCAAACAGATCACGCTTTATGCCAGCCTGGGCCGAAGCAAGGCCACGACGGATACCAAGGACTCTCTCAATCAGGCGTTTGGCATCACGCTTAACAATCTGCTGAAAACCGGTCTCCTCGCTGATGTACATTATTCGAAGTTCGACAGCGCGTTTGGCAGTGGCAAATACACTTCGTTTTCGCTCTCGAAGAACGTCACGGATTCCATGCACCTTCAATTGTTCGGCGGCCACCAGTCGTTTAACTCCGCCCTGACGAACAATAATCAATCCAATTTCCTAAACGCCGTGATCGATTGCAACGTTGGCCCACGCTATTTTCTGGAAGGCAATTTCGGTCTCTATCGAGGAACCAGCCTGAACTATCAGCAATGGACCACTACTTTCGGGTACCGCTTCGGGGGCTACCGGAAATGAGCAATCGTCGGCATCAAATAATCTCGCTGATTCATCGGACCTCCGCCCGTTGTTTGCAACTCTCTGCAATTCTTTTCATGGGGTTTACGCTTTCCGCTTCAAGAGCCTGCGCACAAGTGCAGTCTGCCGTGGTGTCCGGCAGCACAGATTCAGCGATGGTTGGTGCCCCAGGAACGGACGCATTGTTGCTCGCGCGCAAATCCGTGGAGAAATTCTTCGAGCAGTCTTCCAATGTCGTCTGCACCGAATCCGTAAGCCAGCTCACCATCGGCAAGAATGGGAAGTCCGATTACCGCGAAGAATCCAGGTTCGTCTATCAACTACAGGCCAGCACGAACTCCGGTTCCCTGAAGCTAAACGAATCCCGGGAAACGCGCAAAGCCGCCTTCCGCGATGCGGCGCGCACCCTGCTCATCACCAACGGATTCGCCAGCATGCTCCTCATTGTGCATCCCAGCTATGAAGCCAGCTACACATTTGAGCCCGCCGGAGAAGAGAGCGTTGACGGGAAAATTTTCGTTAAGATTGGCTTCAAACCGGTTCCGGGCGGATCCTCTCCCGCGGCACTGCAACTTCGCGGACAGAACTACCCGCTTCCACTTTCCGGCACTCTCTGGATCGATCCGCAAAACGGTGCCATCACCAAATTGATTGCTGCCGTCGACTCCAGTCTGAGCGACCTGGGCCTTCAAGGAATGCGGAGTGAAATTCATTACGCCAACGTGCAATTCCACGATCCCGAAGAGACCTACTGGATGCCGGTTTCGGCCACCATTGACGTCGAAACGCCGCGCCAGCATTGGCGCAACGTCCATCGCTTTACGGCTTACAAGCGTTTCACTGCCACTATCAGAATCGAAGACCTCGGAGGTAAACCATGAGTGCATCCGCAACTGTCGGCACTGCCATTCTGACTCGTGACGACGGCGAGAAGGGCCATCGCATCCGCCTGTTCCTCGCCTGGATGCTGGCCTTGGCCGTCGTTTTGGTCATTGCCGGCTATGGCATGAATTACTACACGCTGAGCGCCGCCCAGCGGCCGTTCTCGCCCAAGCATCAACTGCTGCGGCCCAGTGGCACGATTGGCATCAAGCTGGGGATGGTGGGCGTCCTGATGTTTTTCCTAATTTACCTCTATCCGTTGCGCAAAAAATGGGGATGGCTCGGGAGAATGGGAAATTCCCGCCATTGGCTGGATTTTCACGTAGTCCTCGGCACGGCCGCGCCCATCATCATCGCCTTCCACTCCTCGTTTAAATTCGGCAACATCGCCGGCATGGCCTTCTACAGCATGTTGATGGTTACGCTCAGTGGCTTTGTCGGCCGCTACCTCTATTCCCACATTCCCCGTGGCCTCAGTGCCGCGGAACTCTCCATGAAAGAGATCCAGGAGAAAGAAGAAACTCTCCGCAGAGAGCTGGCCGAGCAGAAAGCCACGTTCGGCTTTTCTGTCGACGCCCTCGCCGAGTTGCCCTCACCGGCCGAAGTGGCGAAGACTCCGCTGATCGCTTCGCTCTTGTCCATGTTTCTGATCGATCTCAAACGCCCGTTCAAAGCTTCAGTGTTGCGCCTGCGCGAGGCCGGCTTCGGTCCCTGGGTCTTTTCCTTCTTCGGCTTGTTCTCCACCCGCGATCAAAAACTCGAACGCGCCATTCGCTTGGCGCAAAAGCAGGCGTCTCTCTCGCAGAGCATCGCGTTTCTCAGCCGCACGCAACGAATTTTCCAACTCTGGCACGTCGTCCACCGTCCCTTTAGTTACGCCTTCGCAATCCTTGCCATTTTGCACATTGGCATCGCTCTTTTCATGGGCTATAGACTTTAAGTTGGGGAGAAACGACACGTTCATGCGTAAATTCACCATCGCAATTTTGACACTCGCCGCCTTCTGCATCGATAACGGCTGCAAGAAGCAGCAGAGCGAAAGTGATGCGATCCGCGCCGGCATCATGCAGCACCTCACTGCCGTCGGCAATCTAAACATCAGCGCCATGGAAGTGGACATCCACAGCGTTTCCACTAACGGGAATCAGGCGCACGCCGAAGTCGAATTCCGGCCGAAGACTGGAGCTGCACCCGGCGCCGGCATGCAAGTCGTTTACAATTTGGAAAAGCGAGATGGCTCCTGGGTTGTCCTAAAAACCCAAGCCGCGGGCGGCATCATCCAGCACCCCGATCCAAACCAAAATCCGCATCAGAATCAGAGCGTGCATTCCGGCAGCTTGCCGAACTTCAGTGATGTCTTGAATCCCGCTGGCGCATCCGCTCCGGGCGCGGTGCCGCCGGGTCATCCGCCGGTAGCTTCGCAGCAGTCCAATGCGCAACCGCGTGGACAGGATGCATCTTCGGCCGGGAAGCCGCGCTGACCTATGGACAACTTAGTTTCCTTCCTCGTTGCTGTCCTTGTCATCGGCTTCTTCATGCGCAGTTATTTGAAGGGGCAGAAGAAGAGGGAAGGGGAAGCACGCGCGGCCGCGGAAAAGGGAAAACTCCGCTCCGACGGTCCACAATCCCAGCATCCTCATATCGACGCGACCTATTGCATCGGCTGCGCTGCCTGCACCATGGTCTGTCCGGAAGGCGATGTCCTTGCCATGCTTGGCGGCAAGGCGGTCATCGTGAATGGATACAAGTGCATCGGTCACAGCCTTTGCGCTGAAGTTTGTCCCGTCGGCGCCATCACCATGGTCATGGCCAGCCCCAGCATGGGAGCGGACATGGCTTACCTGACATCCCAACACGAGACAAGCATCAAAAACTTGTTCATCGTCGGGGAGCTCGGCGGGTTGGCTCTGATCAAGAATGCCGTGAACCAGGGGCGCGACTGCATTGATAACATTTCCAATCGCGTCACAGCGCTGGGAGCCCGCCGGTCCATGCCCGACGTCTTCGATGTCCTGATCGTCGGGGCAGGCCCCGCGGGAATCAGTGCCTCACTGCGTGCCGCGGAGAGAAAGCTCAATTACATCACGGTGGACGAAGGTGAAATGGGCGGCACCGTCGCGAAGTACCCGCGCCAAAAGCTGGTCATGACCAGCCCCGTCGAATTTCCAATGTACGGAAAGTTTAAGAAAACCGAGCTCTCCAAGGAAGAGCTAATCGAATTCTGGAACAAAGTGTTGAAGCGCGTGGATTTCAAGTTTCGCAAGGGAGAAAAGGTTGAAGACATCAGGAAAGGCGGAGACGGTATTTTTGTGGTGGTGACTACGAAAGCTCAATATCGCGCGCACACGGTTGTCCTCGCAATCGGTAAAAGCGGCAGTCCGCGAAAACTCGGCGTCAAAGGCGAGGAGTTGCCGAAAGTCATGTACCGTTTAATCGAGGCGGATCATTACGTGAACAAGAGAATCCTTGTTGTGGGGGGCGGAGACAGTGCCATCGAAGCCGCCATGGGGCTTGCGCACCAAGTCGGCAACCAAGTCACACTCTCTTACCGTAAAGAGGCGTTCCGCCGCCTCAAAGAAAGAAACGCTCAGCGCATCCAGGAGTGCCTGCGAAAAGGGAAGATAAAGGTGGTCTTTGACTCCAATCCAGTGGAGTTCAAACAAGACGCCGTCGTCCTCGATGTCCAAGGCAAGTTACAGCAGATCCCCAACGATTTCGTATGGATCTTTGCGGGCGGTGAGCCCCCCACCGCTTTTTTGAAAAAGATCGGCGTGGGTTTTGGCATGCGCGATCTCACGATCGAGGCTGGAATCGAAGCAAGACAACCGGCGCTTCAAGAAGTTGGGTAGCTGTCTCCGAATCTCTTATGAACGACGCTTAACAGTTGTCCAGCGCCCCTTGATTGAGGCGAAAGCAAGAAGTTGGGCACATGCGCGGGCGCTCCTTCCAAGGCTGAAGCAAATTCAGACACCGCTCGAGATCCGGATCACTCTTAATACGTAGACTCAGGCAAGCACCCGAGCCAAGAGGCGGGCACAAAGGATTCTTCTTAATGTTCCTTTTTTATTCTCATGCCGGGAAGCTAAACTTTCGGCACGTGCTTGAAAGGAATGGCGGGGACGACGAGACTCGAACTCGCGACCTCTGCCGTGACAGGGCAGCGTTCTAACCAACTGAACTACGTCCCCGCTGAAGGGTTAAGCGTCACAATGGTGGGCACTGTCCGATTTGAACGGACGACCTTTCGGGTGTAAACCGAACGCTCTAACCGCTGAGCTAAGCGCCCAACCAATTCTTGTTTCATCGTACAGGAAGCAGCGCGAAGAATCAACGCGTGGGAAAACAGGCGCGTTTTGTTTGGCGGAGCTCGCTTCTGAGACTTGGATCGGTTGCCGCGCCGGAGCGAAGGACGCGGCGATACCGCGCGTCTACGAGTGTCAGATTCACTGCGAATCACAGCAATTCGGCGGGGTTCCTTGCACTTTCTCCGCGCTGCCAGTAAACTCGTTTTCTTGTTTGCACGCAAAGGAAACGCACAGAGATGCTGATTGTCCGGGATTACGTGGCGCACATGGCCAAAGAAGTCGTGAAACAGCTGGTGGAGGGCGGGCACATCGAAGTGAAAGATGCCGCGGCACTCACCAACCGAGTGCGGCTGCGTATGACGGAAGAGCTGACCGTCGAGGACCGGCTGAATGAGGAAGTGCGCAATATCCTGGTGGAGCATCAGGATGAGATGCGGCGCACGGGAGTGTCTTACCAGGAAATGTACAAGAAGGCTAAGCAGCAACTGGCACGGGAACGCAAGCTGATCCTGAGATAGAAATTGAAAAAGGAAATTGGAAAGATGCGAGCGCGGCAGTGCTCGCGAGAATGAGGGAAGAGGGTGGATGAGAATTAGCCGGGAAAAGATTGTGAGATTGTCGCACCAGATCACCGAGGTGCTGGTGGCCAGCGAGGACGTGGAATTCGTGGATGACCGGGACACCATCCGGCAGCAGGTGGTGCTGATCCTGACGGCGACGCTGAAAGAAGAAGAGAAAGTGGAGCTGGAAGTCCGCAAGAAGATTGGTTCGCAAAAGAAAGAAATCCTCGAGGGCAGCGAAGAGTGGGATGTGCTTTTCAAGAAATACTACGGTGACGAGCTGCGCCGGATGGGCGTGGCAGCGGCGCCGGATGATCGCGACCACCGGCGATCTTGAAGTGTCGGCCCTCCGTTGACAGTTCTCGCAAGAGTTTCCGTTTCGTTCCTCGTCAGGTTCTAAACCTCAAAAATGGTTTCCGCCTGGATCGGCAGGCGGAGCTCTTGTTGCATCCGGCGAATTGGGCCGCGGGGGCGACATAGCCTGGTCCAGCTTCTCGAGATAGGCCTTCCGCACGGTGATGAATTTGGAGGCCACCACATTTTTGTAAAAACGCTCCCCAACCTTCAAGCGGGAAGCGGATTGGAAGCCAACTTCGTAAGTGTAGCCGCGCGGATCCTTCTCCTCGCGATACCAGACGAGCGTTTCGGCGTTTTGTGTCTCATTGCGCTGGTATTCGAACTTACGCTTTGGATCGTATGTGTGCACAGGACTACTGCTGAGAGCCCTTTCTTCGTAGTCGGAGGGCAGCTCCAAGTCCCTGGCCATGAGCTCCGGATGAAAATCGAGAGAAAGAGCGCCGACGAATTGTTTCCTTCGAAAGCGCACGACCAGGATGTTGCCTTTGGGGAGCTTCCATAGCGAGACGATGTCACCTTGCACCTCCTGTCCTTCGTCGGGAGGGCGCTTCATGAGGTCGAGAACCTGATCGGGCTTCATGCCGATGCTCAGGCCACAGATGGTGTCTGCGTGAATGTTTTCCGGACCGGAAGGGCATTGGGATGGTGTCGGGAGCGGCGCAAGAAATAGAGCGGACAGAGCGAGGAGCAAGCGGCGGATCATGGCGTCTCTCTGTGCGAAGGAGGTTCGATTCAAGGATGAGGATACCATTTCTTTTAATTCATCGGGGAGTTCCGGGGAAGGGATTGCCTTACTTAAATGCAATCGGGCTCAGGGGTGGCAATTCGGGAGGAGGGCTATCGGTGCGTTTCCGGAGCGTAGGCCTTCCTGCCAGAGAGGGCGGGCTGACGGTTCGTTTTGATTTTAGGGCACGCACGAGTTCCTGAATTTGCTGGAACTCGGCGGTGGTGACGATGGCGCTGTCTTGATGCGGGAGGAGTTTGGCGATTTCCTTTTTCATGGAGGCGAGCCGCTCGGGCAGCGGAGGGAACTCGCTGAATACTTCAGGAATTTTCTTGTATGCAGGCGGCTGGGAAGAGCTGCGTTCGAGGAGGTGCACTAGGCACTCGGGATCGTACCCGGACTTATACAGGTATTGGAGACCGTAGAAGTCCGCGGCGCGCTGGGCATCGCGCTGGAATTTGAGGTAGGTGATTGGAATTGAGAGGTCCAGTCCCTGGTAGGTTCCGTAACCGGCCCAGCCTGCCGGGCCGAGGATCGTCAGAGGGATGGTGGAGAGCTGCATCAACTCGCCTTTGGTCGCCTCCTTGGTCGAGGAGCGCAGCGCGGTATGCGCGATTCCACGGGCAAGCACTCCGGCAAGTTCGCCTTCGCTTTCTGTTTGGAGAAGCAGACCCGTGTTGATGTACTGGAAGCCGCCCGGCAGAATGAAGCCGTTGACCACGTCGGAGTTGATCACGCGGACAGAAACGGGCACGCGGGCGTCAGAATTGGCGGCAATATTTTGGGCGATACGATTCAGGTATTCGGTGATGACGGGATCGTCCAGGAGTTTCGAGGAGCGTTCGACTTCCTTGCTGAGCTGTTCGCCAAGTTTCTTCTCGCGATCCAACGAAAAAAGATTGACGCCTTTGCCGACGTTGCGATGGCCGATGGCATTGAGGTCTTCGTCCGCGCCGGAGGGCTTGAATTGCGGAACGGGGTAGGCGCGTACTGCAGTCCTGGGACAAGCTAAGGCCAGGGCCAGGATTACGAGCGACCGTTTGAGGGTTGAATTCAAGTTCATGGTAAGACACTGGCGCACATGCACTAGAGACGAAGATTGAGACGTAAAGTCGCCGCGTCAAGACCGGAAAAAGAAAGGCCGGGCTTAAACCCGGCCTCTACAGAATCAAGATGCAAAAGCATGGGAAATCAGGGCTGCGAGTCAGGGCGGCGCTTTAGCGTCGGGCGATCGTCGTCGCTGCTGTTGGGATCGTTGCCGTTGGGCTGCTTTTTGGATTGCTCGGTCTTGGTGCGCAGCGTCGGCTTGCCGGGGGCATTGTCCGAGGCTTTGCGCGAGAACATGATGTTACGGAGGCGCGCCTTCACGCTGTCAAATTCGGAGGTGGTAACGATATATTCCTGCTTGGCCGGGAGGATGCGCGCGATTTCTCTCTGCGCGGCTTCGATGCGGTCCGGCGTCGGAGGATGCGTGGAGAATACCTTGGGGATGGTGCCGGGACGGCGTTTTTCATCGGCCTGGATGCGCTCGAAGAAGGTGACGTAGGCGTTCGGGTCGTAGCCGGTCTTGTACATGTACTGGAGGCCGAGGAAGTCGGCTTCGCGTTCAGCGTCGCGGCTGAATTTCAGGAAGGTAATGGGAATGGCCAGATTGAGGCCCTGATAGATGCCGTAGCCCGCCCAGCCAGCTGGCCCCAGGATCATCAGGGGAATGGTGGCTAATTGCATCAGTTCGCCCTTGGTGGCGTTCTTGGTCCCGTGACGTGCGCACACATGGGAGATTTCGTGGGCCATGACGCCGGCAAGTTCCGCCTCTTCCTGGGCGCGCAGGATCAGGCCGCTGTTCACATAGAAGAAGCCGCCGGGGAGGGCAAAAGCATTGACTTCGTCGGAGTCGATGACCTTGATGGTGAAGGGGACGCGGGCATCGGAGTTGCGCACGAGGTTCTGGCCGACGCGATTGACGTATTCGGTGACGACGGGATCATCGATCAGCTTGGAAGAACGCTCCACTTCCTGGGCCAACTGCTTGCCCAGGCCAATCTCCCGCTCGAGGGAAAAGAGATTCACGCCTTTGCCGACATTGCGGTTTCCGATGGCTTCGACGTCTTCCTTGGAATTCTTGGGATTTACGGTCTCCTGCTGCTGGACGGGCTGGGAGGCAGTGTCCTTTTGCTGCTGCTGCGTCTGCTGCGTCTGCTGCGGTTGCGCGGCAGGCGGCTGCGTCTTGGCGGGATCCTGGCTCGGAGGCGGGGGATCCTGGCTTTGAGGAGCGGAGAAGGCCGGAGCAGCTATCAGGGCGCTTGCCAGGGCCAGCTTCAAGGCTTGTCGCAAGATACTTTGCATAAGGTATACCTCCGCCCATCCACGATTATACACCCTCAAATGGCCGGATGGGGCGCAATCATCCTTCAGTAACTACGATGTTAAACGGGCCGGGAAGGTTATCTATTCCCTGGAAAAATGACATTGTTCAAGGCGGTGATCCATGCTGGTGAATAGACGTGGAGAGGTGGTGGAATGCGTTGCCCGGATGGCGGGTTTGTACCTCTCCAATTGGGGGGAGTTGACACTCCTGGTGGGGCACTCTAGAGTCAAGGACAGGCTATGAGCGTCTCGAAACTTCAGATCGGCCAGTTGTGGAAGAAAGACGGCACCAAGGACATTTACCTGGTTACGCGGCTGTATTCCGAGGCGATGAATACCATGGTAATCCTGCGAAAATCGGGTTCCGAGGGTGAGGGGCAAATCCGGGTGCGCGTGGAGCGCGCTGGCGACGGACAGACCATACCGGGATTTTCCCCCGCGCAGGAAGAAGAGAAGTTCTAGCCGTCAGACTGAACGCACCTCCAGCTTCACCACGTCATCCACCTTCATTAATTCCTTTTGCAGGAAGGGCTCGCCGTATTTGACGCCGATTTTTTGGCCGTAGTGACGAGCGAGCTGATTCATTTCGTCTTCCAGGCGGTCAATCGCCAGGTGGACTTTGGGTTTCGGCTGCGATTTGGTGGGGCGGAACTGCGAGCCGTAAGCGAGGATGGCTTTGTGGCGCTGGGCGTATTGGGCTGTGATGTCGACGACGAACGTAGGGCGCACGTCGGCGTAGGAGATGGAATAGAGAATCTTGAAGGGGCGGAAGGGCTCGCCTTCGAGGGGTAACTGCTTCAGGCCAGCGAGAAAGCAGCCTTCGTAGCCGAGGGTGGAGGCATGGTAGTGGTCTGGATGGCGCGCTTCCCAGTAAGGAAGGATGACGGTATGCGGGCGAAGCTCGCGAATTACGGCGGCGAGGCGAAGCTTATGCTGGCGTGTGGGTTGGACGTCGGAGTCTGGAACGCCGAGGGTGCCGCGCCACTTGACGCGAAGGAGTTTCGCGGCCTTCGCGGCTTCCTTGGCGCGAGTTTTAGGTGTGCCGCGGGTGCCCATTTCGCCGGCGGTCAGATCCAGAATTCCGGTTTTGTAGCCATGCTGAGCCGACTTGAGGAGTGTGCCACCGCAAGTCAGCTCGACGTCGTCAGGATGGGCAGCGATTGCCAATAAATCAAGATTCATGGAGCCTCCAGGTTTAAGGGATTGTAGGGTAGGACAGACGTGTGTGTCTGTCTTTTGTAAAGTGGGGCGAGCGACAAGAGCACGTTCAGGAATGCCCGCGCTGCGGGAATGTGCTAGGGTCTGAGATTCGAAAGCAATGGAAAATGGCACCAAGGCGAGGGAGTCGTTGCAAGGGCGCGTGGCGCTTGTGACCGGCGCGGCGAAACGGCTGGGGCGGGCGGTGGCGGTGCGCCTGGCGGAAGAAGGCGCGGACGTGGTGGTTCACCATCGATCGTCGGGCGCAGAAGCGGCCAGCGCGATTGTGGAAATCCAAAAGCTTGGGCGGCGTGCAGTGGCCATCGCGGCGGATCTGGGCAACGTTGCTGAGATCAAGCGGCTGTTTGACGAGACGGCAAAATACTTTGGGCGGCTAGATATTTTGGTAAACAGCGCTGCGAATTTTTTGCCGGCTAGCATTGTATCGACCACGGAACAAGTTTGGGATTCTTCGCTAAACACGAATTTGAAGGCGCCATTTTTCTGCGCGCAGGCGGCTGGACCGCTTCTGCGACGAACGCGCGGGACCATCATCAATTTTGCGGATGTCGGTGGAATTCTGGGCTGGCCGGGATACGTTCCCCATTGCGTCTCGAAAGCGGGCGTCATTATGCTGACGCGCGTGCTGGCCAAGGAGCTTGCCCCGGAAGTGCAGGTGAACGCCATTGCACCTGGCACCATCACCATGCCGGGAGATCCCCCGGAGTGGGAAGAAGACTACATCAAGCGCGCGCCGCTCAAACGTTCGGGCAGGCCTTCCGACATTACCGACACCGTATTGTTCCTCGTGCGTTCGGAATTCATTACCGGACAGGTTCTGATTGTCGACGGCGGGCGTTCCCTGTGAAGGCCGGCTGACTGTCAGGCGATTTCAGCCCTTCCTCAACATTCATGAAAAAAGCCATTCCCCAGCCGTGCAGAGAATTGCGGCGAGGTGTATTCTAGGGTGTCAAAAGGCCGCACAAATCTGCCGCGCGGGCTGCGCGATGACGCAGAAAATCGAAAGAAAAGGAACCGACCGAAGTTATGGATAACGAATTATCGACCCAGCCGCATGGCATGGAAGACTTAGAGATTCAGGAATGGCTTGAGTCGCTCGACTCCGTGCTGGAATCGAGCGGGCCGGAAGTAGCCGCGGAGATTCTGGAGCGGCTGCGGGCACACGCCACGGTCAACGGAATCGACCTGCCCTTCAGCGCGAACACGCCGTATGCCAATACGATCCCGGCTCGACTCGAACCACTTTTCCCCGGCGACCAGGAACTGGAGCGGCGCATCAAGA
>Ga0207101_1044_pt1 | contig 25300 bp, 20 predicted proteins | sample Alteio_BWMinHeat_83_FD_153581 | JGI IMG/M metagenome (GOLD analysis project Ga0207101, IMG submission 153581) | Enriched cells from forest soil in Barre Woods Harvard Forest LTER site, Petersham, Massachusetts, United States -... | ecosystem: Environmental > Terrestrial > Soil > Temperate forest >...
TGCCGGAATGCTGGACGACGAAGTATTCATCTCGCGGAATAATCGATTTGTTCACAACCAATTTCATCTCGCCGATTCCGGTGCCAAATTCTTCGCCTGGAAAGGCACTCGGCTATCTTACGGTGAGTGGGAAGCGGAGACACACCAATAACATGAAAAGTGCATCTGTAGTGGCGACCAACAGCAGCTTGGTGCAGGTAGCCGATAAGAAGCTTGCGGACACCGCCCTGACCCGCATCGTGACGACGAGTTGGGATGATGGCGACCCCTTTGATCTGCGTGTAGCGCAATTACTCGCTGCCCGACACATCCCCGGAACGTTCTACATCCCGCTCAAGGGACACGTCGAACCCGGTCACCGCGCCTGCCGCATGAGTCTTCCGGAAATGATGGATCTTAACTCTCAGGGTTTCGAGATTGGGGCCCATGGAATCTCGCAACCGAATCTTGCCGCGTGCGACCCAAAACAACTTATCGTCGAGGTGGAGAGCAGCAAGAAGCGACTGGAAGACGACCTGGGCAAACGGGTATCGATGTTTGCCTATCCGCGCGGGCGGCACAACGGGAACGTTATTGCCGTGGTCAAACGCGCCGGATTCAGCGGAGCCCGCACCACGGCGATGCTGGGCCGGCAATTATTGTTTGATCCATTTCGCATGCCGACCTCCGTGCAAGTCTATCCGCACACGCGCGTCGACTACTTTCGCAATCTTGGCCGCGCCTGGGACTTTCGCCGCACGTGGGCCTATGCCTTGCACCTCCGCTGTGCCCGGACTTGGGTAGATCTGGCCAAAATTCTGTTCGACTCCGTCCAGCGCAACGGTGGCATCTGGCATCTCTATGGCCACTCGTGGGAAATTGACGAATTCAAGTTGTGGGATGAGCTGGCTGAGGTCCTTGATTATGTTGCCAACCGCCCCGACTTTACTTACCTATCGAATGGCGCCGCCGTGCAACTCAGAGTGCAGAACCAGCCCTGCGCTAGCTATGCCACCCAGCCGACAACTCGATGAAGATAATTCTCGTTCACAATTTTTACCAGCTTCCCGGAGGGGAGGACATGGTTTTTGCCCAGGAGCGCAAACTCCTGGAGAGTCATGGCCATGAGGTGGTCACGTACCAGCGGAGCAACAAAGAGTTGCTCACCTGCTCGCGTTTCGAGCGGTTGAATTTGCCAAGAAAAATGGTGTGGGCCAAGGATAGCCACCGTGACCTCACGGAGGTACTACGCAAGGAAAAGCCCGATGTTGTTCACGTTCACAACACCTTCGTGCAAATCTCGCCCTCCATTTTTTCCGCATGCCGCCAGGCTGGTGTGCCGGTGGTGCAAACCCTCCACAACTTCCGGCTAATGTGCCCCGCGGCGACGTTTTTTCGCGACGGCAAAATCTGCGAGGAGTGCCGTGAATCCAGTCTGTGGCGCGGCATCCAGCACGCGTGCTACCACCAATCGCACGGCGCGACCGCCGCGGTGGCGCTCATGTTGACCGTACATCGGCAGGCTCGGACGTGGGTCAATGAGGTGACTGTTTACATCGCCTTGTCGCAATTCTCGCGGCGAAAATTCACCGACGGCGGCCTGCCGGCCGCCAAGATCCGGGTCAAGCCGAACTTTGTTGCACCCGACCCGGGCGAAAGGAATGGCAGTGGAGAGGGAGCGGTGTTTGTGGGACGGCTTTCGCCCGAAAAGGGGCTGAAAACTCTTTTGCAGGCCTGGCACCATCTCCCCGCGCCCATTCCCCTCCAGATCTTCGGCGACGGCCCGCAACGCGCCGAACTGGAACAGATGGCGTCCGATCTGAATCTTTCGAGCGTCACTTTCCGCGGACACGTCAATCACGACACTACGCAAACGGCCATCAAGAACGCACACGTGCTCATCTTGCCCAGTGAGTGTTACGAAAATTTCCCAATGACAATCGTCGAGGCGCTTTCCTGCGGCACTCCTGTCATTTGCTCGCGGCTCGGCGCCATGCAGGAAATTGTGACGCATTTGGAAACAGGCCTCCACTTCACCCCTGGTAATCCGGAAGACCTGGCAGAAAAGCTGGCGTGGGCCTGGGATCATCCCGCCAAACTGGAAAATCTAGGCAAAGCAGGGCGCCGGGAATACGAGCAGAAATACACCGCCGAAAATAATTACTCCGAATTGATGTCCATCTACGACCAAGCCATAAACGCCTAGCCACCAGTGCCGAAGGCACCTTGGAGTACGGGAGCAGCAGCTACCGCGTTCGAGTTTCTACACTTGCTCAGACGAGCGAGAAGGCACAGGCAGGAGTGCCTGTGTCAATTGTGTGGGGAGTTAAATCGTGAGGATAGCTTCAAGCGTTATCGATACCGAAACAAACCCCAATATCGCTACACGGTTTTTCAGGGTCCTGGGCGTTCGTGTTGACGCCGTGCAGATTCCCGAGGTCATTTCCCGCATGAGCCAATGGATCGACGAACGGCGTGTGGGGAACTTCATTGCCGTTACGGGAATGCATGGCGTCATGGAAGCCCAACACAACCCTGGATTCAAAGAAATCCTTGAGCGCGCGAGCCTGGTGGTGGCCGATGGGATGCCCTTGGTTTGGGTCGGCAAAGCCCACCGCTTGCCAATGCAGCGGCGAGTTTACGGCCCGGAACTGATGGAAACGTTCTGCCGCCTCACCGGCGACCGTTATTCCCATTTCTTTTATGGAGGCGCCCCCGGTGTTGCCGACAAGCTTGGTGAAACTCTGCATCGGCGCTTTGGCATCCGAGTGGCAGGCACTTACACGCCCCCGTTCCGGCCTTTGAACAACGATGAAGAACGTACGTTGTTCTATCTGCTGCGCATGTCTCGCCCGGACATTCTCTGGGTAGGCCTGAGCACTCCGAAACAGGAGACATGGATGGCGGAGTACCGGGAACGCATCGATGTGCCAGTCTTGGTGGGCGTCGGCGCAGCGTTTGATTTTTTTACCGGAAGGACCCGTCAGGCTCCCGTGTGGATGCGCGAACACGGGCTCGAGTGGCTCTTCCGGCTTACGACCGAACCACGAAGACTCTGGCGCCGTTATCTGATTTACGGATCGCGGTTCGCGTGGAACGTGGCGTTGGAATTAACAGGAATCAGGCGGTTCACATGATCGGCGATCGACAGACACCCATTGAGCTGTTGAGGCGGGCAATCCGCGAAGCGAACTCGATCCGGTGCGTTATGGGGAGACTCTTTTTAAATGACGCTATGTCCGGTGTGCCGAACGGAGGCGGTCCATCACTTGGCCCTGCCTCACACGGAAGTGGTTCGATGTTCGAGTGCGCACTGTGGTTTGCAGTTCGCATTGAAGCAATTGGAGGATAAGGAACTTTCACAAGCCTATAGGAGTTTTTATTACCCCTCCAATGGGCAAGCTCCCCGGTTGCAGTTTCCCAGCACCCCCACGGGCGTGTTGCGCCAGATGTTCCGCCAATTGCAGAATCGCATGCCCCCGTTTGAAGGCCTTCGCCTTCTCGATTATGGGTGTGGATTGGGCAGTCTACTGGTCGTGGCCCGCGAATTTGGCTTTACCCCGGAGGGCATCGAGCAGGACCCCGTGGCGTGCCACGAAGCATCTGCCACAGTTGGCAATAGAATTTACAGGTCCATCGATGATCTCTCGCGTCATGATCCTGCAGCGCGATTCGATCTTGTGACGGTGTGGAACGTGATTGAGCACCTGCGCGAGCCGTGGGCGGATTTGCAGCAACTGCGGCGGCTTCTACGACCCGGCGGGTCGCTGCTGGTTACCACGATGAATGTTCATTGCGTTCGTGCGCGACTGGAGGGGTCAAAGTGGGAGAATTATGCCAATCCCACCCATTTTTACTACTTCGATCGCCGATCGCTTCAGCGACTAATCCGGCACGCTGGATTCGGGTCCGTTAAGGAATGGAAGCCCCACCTTCGGCATCCCCACCACGGGACCATGCGAACTTTGTTCTACGACGTATCAAATTATATCGGAGTATCAGGGGTGGTCTTTTACCTTTCCGGGGTGGAGAGCAGTTCGGCTACGGCGCACCCGGCCGCAATTGCAGGTCAAAAGGGCGCCTCTTCGTCTATCGAGGTTGGAAATTCGGGGAAGTGAACTCAGCCCTGACTGTTTTCGCATTGCCGAGAGCGGCGGGGCGCCAAAAGGAGAAGGGAAGAATGAAAAGAGAGCAGAAGATACCGGCAAATGGTTCGGCTAATCGCGACAAGCTCATCGTGATTACGGGAGCGGGGGGATTCATTGGCGGCGCTCTGGCGCGTTATTTCCACGATAAGGGATTTACCCACATTCGCGCCGTCGATAAGAAGCCGCTGGCGGAATGGTACCAACGCGTGTCCGGCGTGCAGAGCCTTTGCCTAGACGTGAGTGAGGAGCAGGATTGCCGCAAGGCTTGTGAGGGTGCTGCGGAGGTCTACAACCTCGCTGCCGATATGGGGGGAATGGGCTTTATCGAAAAGTTTAGAATCGAATGCCTGCGCAGCATTCTGGTCAATACCCATTTGATTGAGGCCGCTTACCGGGCCGGGGCCGAGCGCTACTTCTTCTCGTCGTCCGCGTGCGTTTACAACACCGAACTCCAGAAGGACCCGCGCGTCCGCCCGCTGAAAGAGTCCGATGCCTATCCGGCGATGGCCGAACGCGGGTACGGCTGGGAAAAGCTTCTCTCTGAAATGGTCTGCCAGGAGTATTGGCACGAACGCGCCATGAAAACCTTCATCGCGCGTTTTCACAACGTTTATGGGCCGTATGGCACGTGGGAGGGCGGCAGGGAGAAAGCACCGGCAGCGATCACGCGCAAGGTCATCGAGGCCAAATTCACGCATTCGCCCGAGATCAAGATCTGGGGAGACGGCACGCAGAATCGCAGCTATATGTACATCGATGACTGCGTGCGCGGCATCGATATGATTGCGCACTGCGACGAACTGATCGCCATGCCCATCAATCTCGGTTCACGCGAGATGGTCTCCGTCAATGAACTCGTCAGCATCGTGGAAGAAATTGCCAACGTCAAACTGGCGCGGGAATACGATCTCGACGCTCCCAAAGGCGTTGCCGGCCGCAACAGTGACAACACGATGATCAAGAAGATCCTGGGCTGGGAACCGTCCACGCCCCTGCGTGACGGCATGCGGAAAACTTTTGCCTGGATTGAAGACCAATACCTGCGGGCCAATGCGCAGAAGCTTGCCTTCCGTGAGATCTTCCAAAAGGCGGAACCTCCAGTCGCCAAGAAAGCATCGGTGCGGCCGGGCGCCACGGGTGAGCCTCTCCGCCGCCCCGCGGACGGGCAGGCTGCGCTCCTGTAACCCAAAGAACAACTTTATCACTGAGGCCCTGAGACGCAGAGAGAAGCCTTTTTCTGCCGTTCTCGGCGCCTCTGTATTATAAGACGGTAAATTTTTTGTTAATTTAGCAAACATTCTGCGCGCGACGTAGGGCGGGTCTCGTGCACGCCCTCTTCGACCGGCGGGGCCCATGGGGGCGCCCACGAGGGGTGCCCCAACGTCCCATTGCGACTCTGCCGTGCTGCGTCTCGCTGGTCAAATCTCGCTGTACCACGCCGCCAGCATCACTGGGCCGGCTATCTAATAGAAATAATCGCCCGTCGTGGGGTCTGCCAGGTTGTAGGTGTTATAGAGAAAGCTGTTATTCCAAGTTGTATAAACAGAATTGTCCCATCCCGTCCCTTCCACCACGATTCCCGCGGCCAGGCCCGTGCCTTGGGTAATGGTATTGCTGTTGACATCCACGTTTTGCAGCAGGTAGGGCTGGCCGTTGGGCCGATTGCCGCGATGGGCCAGGATTCCGCCGATGCCGTTCATGCAGTTGATGACTTGGTTGAAATAGACGCAGGTGTAAGCGGAATCGCTGATCAGGATTCCGCCGCCCCACCACATGCCGGGTCCGTCCGGGTTGAAGCCGTCGTTCCAGATGTAGTTGTTGGCGACGGTCGCGTTATTGCTGAGTTCGATTGAGACGCCCGCCTCCAAGTTTCCGGTGAATTGGTTCCCTTGGCACAGAACGTTTCGATAGTTGATGTCAGTCCAGAAGCCGGGCCCGTTATTATTGTGGGAATAATTATAGCGGAAGTTCAGATTCTGACCGCTGTCGAATTTGGCTCCACCGGCTTCCCAATAATATGAATAGCCGCTGTAATTGGTGTAGGCGATTTCGTTGTTTTGGACGAAAACGTATGAGCCGTGCCCGCCGATCCCCATCTGTCCATTGTGGTGCGCATAATTGTTGTAAATGTACATCCCGTCGCCGGTGCCAGTGCCGGTGCAATGGTTATATCTGACCTCATTCCCTCCCACGCTCCAGTAAGTGCCGCCGGCCGCGCCATCGATCGCGCCATTCCCCGCCATGCAAGCATATTTCTCCACAATCAGGTTGCTGACGGTGACAGAAGTGGCGGTACCCGTGAAGGCGTACGGCAACAGGCTGATCTCCACGGCGTGCCCGGTGGGATTGTCACTCATGTAGACCTTCCCGCTGCTGTAATCGAGATACCAGGTGCCGGCTGCCACTGCGGCCAAAGCCGTTACCCGGGTCTTGGGAACATTATCGAAAAAGAGATCTTCCGGGTACATGCAGGCAGGGCTTGCTGCGTTGCAATTGCCCTGGTAGGACGCGGCTTGCGTGACTTGGGCTTGCGCGGCCCAATTCGGCGTGAAGGCGGTCAAAATGGCGGCTCCGCTAAGCAACGCCCCCGTGTGCCCCATGAACACATCATAGTCCTTGGGCACGATCGACTGAAGGCGATAAGTGCCCGTAGCAAGCGAGAAGATGGTGCCCGAAGGGTGCTGATTCACCAGAGCTTGCAGGTTGGCGCCCGGACTGACGTTGACGGTTTGTGCCTGGCAGGTGGCGGACTGTACCAGGCAAAGAAATGCCGTCCTCACGGCCAAAAGGCGAGGGCACGTCAAGCGTATTGCTTGCCGCGTTCTTCCGAGCCGCTCCGGAAATCATCGGGCCCTCCCATGCTGTCTGCTTCCACTGGGGGAAGGATTTGAGAAACGGGTGGGTGAGAGGCGGAAATCGTCGCGCCGGGGGGAAAGAAACAGGCAGCAGGGCTTGCGGGGGACCCGTAGCGTACATGCGTTGCCCTCCTAAAAACACATGCCCCAATACCATATTACGCTTCATATTGTCTGTGCGAGGGAAAAATGGGCGATCAAAGCCGTTCCTAGACTTGCAATGTGCACGATTCCTGCACATCGGGAATTAGGCCGGCGTTTGCTCTGCGGAAAGCCGCGTGGCTGTGAACTAATCGCGTCCGTAGCGGCATTCTCCGACCGCCGACGAGGCTTACTATCGTGGCACTGTCATCCTGAGTGGGGGTGGGCCGGCAGGCCCAGCCCCACTCAGGATGACAGTGCGCGCAAGGCTGGTGCCAACCTGGTTTCTAGCGGTCATGGGCAGGTGCGGCGAAACGCTGGGCGGCCAGCGTTAGCGCTGTCAAGTCGGAAGAGGTTTAGTTTCCTGGTGGTAGGCGTAAAGGAGGCGTGAAACAGGGGGAGGCCCGTCGGGAAGGTGGAAGGAGTTGGCGTGTTCCCAGATTTGGCGATCGGCCTCCGTGGCGCGCTCCTGCTGCCGAAGATATTCGCCCCAGGATTCGACGACGAAGGTTTCCAGGTAGCGACCGCGCTCGGCCACATCGCCGAAAAGCCCCCAATCCACGGCTCCGTCGCGTCGGCGGAAGCGCCCGAGTTCTTGCATGGCTACAGCGAACTCCGCTGTTCTCTGCGGGTCGATTCGGTATTCCACCGTGACCAGCACGGGCCCCTGCTCTGCTTCCGGCTCATTCACGACGACCGGCAGGGGTCGGGATGAGGGGGTGAGGTTAAGCCCCTCCGCGAAGCCGACCGGATAGCGACCCGCCAGCAGCAGGCCCAGCGCCAGCGATAAGGCCGCAGCGAGGAGCGCCTGCGGGATGCCCACATGCTCGGCCACGGCGCCCCAGAGGACACTCCCGGCGCCAAACGTCGCTGCAAAAGTGAGCTGATAGAACGCCAACGCGCGGCCGCGCACCCAGGCCGCGGTATTCAGTTGAACGCTGGTGTTATAGGTTGAAAAGGCGGCAGTCCAGGCAAACCCGGAAGCGAAAGCGGCCACGCAGGCCACTGGGTAATGGCGCCACATCGCCATCAGCGCCAGCCCGACCGCATTGAGCAGGGTGATGTTGCGCAGCAAACGCGTGATGCCCATTTGCCGCTGCAAGCGCGGCAGAATCGATCCGCTGAGCACCGCGCCCGCGCCGAAAAATCCCAGCAGGACGCCGTAGCCGGCTGCTTCGCGCCCCAACTCCTGGCGTGCGTACAGAGGCACCAGGCTCCAAAAGGCGCTCGCCCCCACCGAGAACAGGGATACGCAGATCAGCGTGGAACGGATGGAGGGAACGTGTTTCACATAGCGCCATCCGGCCTGCATGGCTCCCACCACGCGCTCCGCCGGCAGCTTGCTCTTGTGGGACTCGCGCCGCCAGCGGTAGAACACCACGATCACTCCCAGGAACGATGCCGCATTGAGCAGGAAAACGGCGCCGGAACCGATCGCCGCCACCACCAGTCCGCCCAGCGCCGGACCGACCGCGCGCGCCACGTTGTAACTTACCGAGTTGATCGAGACGGCTGCCGCCACCTCGGCGCGGGGAACGAGCTCCGGCACGATCGCTGACCAAGCCGGTCCGTTCAAGGCGTTGCCTAAACCGAGCAGGAAGGTGAAAGTCAGCAGGATCAGCGGCGAGGCGAGGTGAAAAACGGTCAGGATTCCCAGCCCGGCCGCCGCCCCCAGCATCCAGCTTTGGCTGAAAATCAGCAGCCGGCGGCGGTCCAGGATGTCAGCGAGGGCACCAGACGTAAACGACAACAAGAACAGGGGCAAGGAGCCTGCCGCCTGAATCAGCGAGACCATTATCGGCGTGGGTGCAAGCTGGGTCATCAGCCAGCTTGCCCCAACATCCTGCATCAGCGTGCCAATGTTGGAAGCAACGGAAGCAATCCAGAGCACACGGAAGAGCTCATGATGGAGAGTGGTCCAGGCAGAAGAGATCGACTTGTGCTGCTTGGCACGAGCCTGAATCCTGAGGATCACCCCCGAGGTGGTTTTCTCTGCTCCGTCGTTCGAATCAGCCATCGTAGTTTTAGAATACAATAAGCCGAATCGGCCTTGCGAACCAAATGGAGGAAGGAACCTCGCCGGGACTCAAACTCGGATGGGCTGGTGGCGGCACGAGGGCATAGGCGCTAGCTTAAGCGTGATTTTACGTGCCTTCCTTCCGGCGAAGCGGGAAACCGTGAGTAGCCGTAGGTGAAACCTACGGAAACAGAGGGCGAACAGCAATCCGCCCTGAAGGGGCCAACCTTTCCAGCGGTCAACCCCGTTGGAGTTGAATGGCTGGATTTCAAAGGGGCGGCCAGAGCCGAGGTGAAATCCTCGGTCATCGTGGCGGTCTCCGACCGACAACTTAAGCTCCCACGATTTTCAGTTGAGGAAGGGGCAGGCAGGAGCGCCTGTGCCACCTGCCTGGGTTCACAGCATCGGGCCGACGCGTTTTGTCTCCTCGGTTCGACAAAAAGCGGCACCCGTACATGCCGGAGTGCCAGCCAAAATGCCTTTGGCCGCATCTATTCTCCGTAATGTACTGATAAAAAAGGAAAACATTGAAACCTTCCGCCGAACTCAACAGAGAGCTTGGAAACGAACTTGCACTACCTACTCACGAGGATTGCCTGGAGATATCCACGTGGTCAGCTATAAACTGCCGAGGAGGATTGAATGACTAAGAGTTCCAAGGGATTTTCGTTAATTGAACTGTTGATCGTCGTCGCGATCATTCTGATTATCGCGGCCATTGCTATTCCCAACCTGTTGCGGTCGCGGATCGCGGCCAATCAGGCTTCAGCCGTGGGTTCCTGCCGAACCCTGAACACCGCTGAAATCACCTATTCTTCCACCTACAACGTGGGCTTCACTTACAGCATGAGCTATCTGGCTCCGCCGGCGACTGCGGGCGCCAACCCCACGTCCACCGCTGCAGGCTTGATTGATAGCGTTTTGTCCGCCGGTTCCAAGAGTGGATACAGCTTCACGTATTCACCAGGCGCCAGCGACTCCACGGGCCGTATCAACACCTACAACATCTACGCCGTCCCCATCACCACTTCGACGGGCACCAACTACTACTTCACTGATCAGTCGGGCGTGATCCGTCAGAATTCGACGACCACGGCCGGTTCCACAGATTCACCGATCGCCGGCTAACGCTTTCAGTTGCTGGAATTGCTTTCAAAAAGGGGGAGTCGTGTGACTCCCCTTTTTCTTTGGAGACTGTGGGCGGAATTTGCGTATGGTGACGAGCGTGGCGATCGCCGATGAGTAAGCACGAAGCGGGACCTCCGACAGTTGCTGAGGGCGCGATAGATCCGCTCGCAAACGTTCCGTACAGGTGGGCGGCCGCGGTTTGCGCTTTGACCTTCCTCACTTATCTCGGAACTCTGCGCTTCCAGTTTGTTCACGACGATCGCGGTCAGATTGTTGGAAACCCTGCGGTGCAATCCTGGCACGCCGTCCCCGGGTACTTCAGTGCTCACGTGTGGGCAGCCGTTGGCCCCACTTTTCTGGCGAATGATTATCGCCCCTTCTTCCTGCTGTGGCTCAGAATCAATGACGCAGTATTCGGCCCCCACGTCGCCGGTTGGCATTTCACTACGGTTCTTGCGCATGTCGCGGCCTCGTATTTGGTCATCCTTCTGGCGCAGAGAATCTTTCGAGATTGGCCTACCGCCCTCTTCAGTGGGTTGATTTTCGGCCTTCACCCCGTACACATCGAAGCCGTGGCCTGGATTTCCGGCGTCCCGGAACCGCTGTTGGCGACATTCTTAATCTCGGCCTATCTTTGCTGGCTACGCTCCCGCGAGACCGCCGGCCGGAGCGCCGTTTGGCTGGTCGCGTCACTCGCTTTTTATATGCTAGCGTTGTTAACCAAAGAAACTGCGGTTGTGCTCCTGCTGATTCTGTTTGCTTCCCAGTGGATGAACTTTCCGTGCGCCATAGAACTACCACGGCGGCATGGGATGCCAGCATGGTTGCCGGCCCTCAAAGCGCTTCTTCCTTTTGTTCTTCTGACCGTTGTTTACGTCATCATCCGAATAGTGGCTCTCCGGGGCTTCTCTCATCCTGTTGCCCGCATCAGTTGGCTCACTGTGTCGCTGACCTGGCCGTCCTTGCTTGTTTTCTATTTGCGACTGCTGTTTTGGCCGGTGCGATTAAGTCCCTTTTACGGACTGCAGTTTGTCTTTCGCCCTACGATTTGGAACACCGTTTTGCCGCTACTCACCCTTCTTCTCGTGGCCGTCGCATTGCGGAAATGGGCTGCCCGGTCGCGGCCCGTGGCGCTCGCCATTCCCTGGCTGGTCTTTCCGGTTCTTCCAGTTCTGGACGTGCAGGTGTTTGGCGATGGGAACTTTGCCCACAACCGGTACTTGTACCTGTCATCCGTAGGGTTCGCCATGCTTATGGCCGCCGCGCTGCGCAGACTGAAGTTCGGTAGGCCACTGCTCGGCGGTGTGCCATCCTCCCAAGTATGGGCGAGCGTGTTCCTGCTCCTGCTCTTTGGGTTCGCCGTGCAGGTTGAAGATCGCTGCTATGCCAATGACGCCGCGTTCTACTCGTATGCTTACGCGCGGATGGGTAACCATGATCCGATCATCGGTATGGACTATGCCAACACGCTCGCCGAGCAAGGTGATTATGACCATGCGGCGAAAATCTATCAGGGCCTGATCGAGGCCCATCCGACGATGTGGAACGCGTACTTTAATCTCGGATACATGTATTATCAGGAGGGGCAGCTGGCCGGCGCCGTGCGTTATCTGCAACCTGCCGCCAGTGCGGATCCCCCGCGCGCCGCGGCAAGGTTCTATCTCGGCCTGGCTGATTTCAAAATGAATCGAATTGATGAAGCGGAGGCGAATCTGCGGAGTGCCATCGCGCTTGAGCCCACCGCCCCCAATTACCATTTCGCCCTGGGGGTGGTTTTGAAAGTGAGAGGAAATCTGCCCGCAGCCCTGACGGAGTTTGATCGCGAGCTTGAGCTGAATCCCGCGCACCAAGCTGCGGCGAAGCAGGCGGCGGAGATTCATCAGCGGGTGGCGGGAAGGCACTAACGAGTTTTCGGCGGCCTCCGCGTTACGCCTGGACGGCCAGGGTCAGCGGCCGCCCTATGAACAGAAATTGAGCTGCCCCCTCGGGAAAGCTCAGCGACTCAGGTCGCCCTTCGCTATAATATCCCCCACGTTTGCGAGGGGATGACGTCGAGGGCTGAATATCGCTACTCGCGAGCCCATAGTCGGTCCAAAGCTATGCTGGCCATCGAAATCAACGGGCTGACCAAAGAATACCGTACTGGATTCTGGAGGAACCAGATCAAGCGCGCCTTGAGTTCGCTGGACCTTCAGGTGGAATCGGGAGAAGTATTCGGCTTGCTGGGCCCGAACGGGGCGGGGAAGACGACAACGCTCAAACTTCTGTTCCGGCTGATTTTCCCGACCTCCGGAACGGCGCGAATTCTGGGTAAGGCACTTAATGACCCGAGCATGCACCAGCGCGTGGGTTACCTCCCCGAGCACCCGTACTTTTACGACCATTTGTCGCCAGAGGAGTTGCTGCATTATACCGGCAGGCTGTTTGGCCTGAAGAATGATGAACTGCGCCGCCGCGTCAACCAGTTATTGGAACAGGTAGGGTTGACCGCGGTGCGTCGCACCCCCCTCCGCCAGTTTTCCAAAGGGATGGTACAGCGCGCGGGCATCGCGCAAGCGCTGGTTAATGATCCGGATGTGATTTTCTTCGACGAGCCCATGACGGGACTTGACCCCATCGGACGGCGCGAAGTGCGCGATCTGGTGTTGCGCCTGCGAGAGGAGAAGAAAACGGTCTTTTTCTCCACGCACATTTTGTCCGATGCGGAAACACTTTGCGATCGGGTGGCCATCCTGAACCGTGGGCAGCTTCAAGGCTGCGGCGAGCTTCGCGAGATCCTCAGTTTGGGAGCTTCCATGACTGAGCTCACGCTGGAAAATCCACCGGCGAGTGTTTTGGACGAACTGCGACCTTTGGTCGCCTCCATGGTTCGCACCGGCGACCGTGTGCGCCTGGAAATCAGCGAGGAGAGCAACATTGAGAAGGCGTTGGCCATCGCTTTGGGCGGAAAGACGAAAGTGGTTTCGCTGAATCCGGTAAAAATGTCGCTGGAAGATTATTTTTTGTCCAAGGTCTCGGCGGCTGACAAAGAGTCTGGGGCCCGAAGTCGCGAGTCCGTACTCCAGCACTAGGCTGCGGAACCGCAGCCTTGATGGCCGTTCAGCACCGCAACCCACGTTGGATTTTGGACCCTTGAATTCTTGTTCTGAGGTTTTGGTTTAAATTTTGGACCACGGACTCCGAATCTTGGACGTTAATTATGGGACGCATCGCCACCATCGCGCTGGGAGCCTTTAAGGAATCTGTGCGGGAACGTGTGCTGTACAATCTGGTCGTGTTCGCCTTCCTGATGATCGGCGCGGCGATTCTTTTGGGAAACATCTCGGTGGGGGTGGAGGAGATCGTCCTGGTGAACCTGGGTCTCGGGGCCATTTCCATCTTCGGTCTGCTCATCGCCATCTTCATCGGGATCGGGCTGGTCTCAAAAGAAATCGAACGACGCACCATTTACAACATTCTCTCCAAGCCGGTCACGCGTGCTGAATTTATTTTGGGCAAGTATGCCGGGTTGCTGCTGACGCTCTCTGTAAATACCGCCATCATGACCGCCGGCTTCTACGTGGCGCTGGCAATCCAAAAAAAAGGTTTGGCGCTTCAGGATTTCTCGCTCTTGTCCGCGGTTTACTTCATATTGCTCCAACTGGCCATCGTCGTAGGAATCGCGATCTTTTTCTCCTGCATTTCAACCTCGATTCTCTCTGCCGTGTTTACCTTTTGCCTCTTCGTCATTGGCAACTTCTCGAGTGACATTCGCTGGTTCGGCCAGGAAAGTGGCAGCCCCGTTCTCGAAAAGCTTACCGCGGCCCTTTATTACGTTCTGCCCAATTTCAGCGACTTCAACGTGATCAACCAAGTCGCGCACGGGGTAAGGATCACCGGCTTGCTCTTCGCTGCCAACACCTGTTACGCGCTTCTTTACATTGCCATCCTGATCTCGGCGGCCGTTCTCATTTTCGAGGAACGGGAGTTTCGATGAAGATAGTCAGGGGTCCGGAGTCCGAAGTCCCAAAGCACCAGCCCGAGGTCCGCGGTGCGAAGTCCGAAGCTCATGACTCTCTCCGTTCGAGACTTCGAACTTCGGACGCGGGACACCAGACTATTCTTCTCGCGATCGTAATCGGTGGTCTGCTGAGCCTTTATCCCCTCCGCCAGAGCATTGACAAGCAACTTGGCTCAACGCAAGCTCAGCGCGAGGAACTGATGTTCCTGCCGTCGGAGGCCAAGTTTGCACATCTCGCCGGGGACTATTCGGGACTGCTGGCCGGGATCTATTGGACGCGCGCCGTGCAGTACTACGGTCGGCACCGGCTGGCCCGCGCGAAAGAGTTCTCCCTTCTGGGTACACTGCTGGACATAACTACCGGCCTTGATCCCCACTTGCTGATTGCCTACCGCTTTGGTTCTCTTTTTCTCGCGGGAAAGCCCCCGGAAGGCGCGGGTGATCCGCAGCGCGCCATCTACCTGCTGGAACGAGGGATTGTGGCCAACCCCGATTACTGGCGTTTGTGGGAGGATTTGGGGTTCATCTACTATTGGGACATGAAGGATTATGCCCACGCCGCCAGGGCGTTTCAAACCGGCAGTGAGCAACCCGGCGCGCTCCCCTGGATGCGCGTGCTCGCTGCATCGGTCGCGGCGCAGGGTGGTGAGTTCCAAACTTCGCGAATCCTTTGGACGGAAATTGCGCGCACGGCCGGCAACGACTCCATTCGCCGCAGTGCGGAGTTGCATCTCGCGGCCCTCGATTCCCAGGAGGCCTTGAAGAAGCTCGATGCGATGCTTGCCCGTTACAAGCAGGAACAAAGTCACGAAGCTCATTCGATGCAAGACCTGGTTGTGGCCGGCTATTTGCGGGGAATTCCCCTTGATCCGTTGGGTGAGCCCTTTGTGATTGGGCCAGATGGCCACGCCGCGTTGGGTCCGAAGAGCAGAGTTGATCTGGGTTTGGTACAGTAGGGAGGAGTTAGAAGCCAGGAGCTAGCAGGCTGCGGAAAAACCCGTGCGCGCTGTCATCCTGAGCAGCAGCGAAGGATCTGTATTTGAATTTTCAAGCAACTACAGATTCTTCCTTCGCCGGGCTCAGGACCGCCTGCTGGCTTCTCAGAATGACAGCTTTCATAAGTTTTTCCGCAGCCTGGCAGGAGCGAGAGATGGTTAAGAATGCATTCTAACTTCTAGGTTCCAACTTCTAACTTCTCCCTTCGAAAGGGCCTTCACTTGGAAATCATCCGATTCGTTTTCTGGGAAGCCGTCAAGGTTCTGGCACTGGTTCTTCTGGGAATGGTGTCGAGCAAATCAGTGGCCGCGCTGTCGATGCGGAAGACCTGGGTTAAGCCCGTTCTCTACACTCTCATTCTAGCGCTGTCCGGAGTGGGGGCGTGGGAAGTTGGCAATGATGTGGCGGCGGAAGTCTATATGTGGACCTCCAACAGTAATCTGAGCCGCGGCGAGCTGGACAAAGCTTATGCCAATGCTCTCCAGGCGGTCCGCATGCGGCCCACCCATTTGAGCTACTGGCGCGCGCTGATGCGGGCCAAGATGCGCATGGAACAACTTCAGTCCGTGTTGGATGATGAGCCTTCGATGCGAGCCTTGAGCAACGGCGATTTGGATGAAATCGACGAATATCAGTTCTCGCTCTGCTCGTACTTTCTGGGTCAAAACGACAAAGTGGTGGCCGCCACGCTTCGTTTGATTCGGCAGAATCCCTCCTACGCCGCACCATACGTTTTGCAGGGCCTTGCTTATACCGCAGAGCAGAAGTATCCCGAGGCGCAGCAGAGTTTTTTGGCGGTGCTGCAGATTTTCCCCAACAATCAAGCGGCGGTGGAGGGCTTGGCGCGTGCCTACTACCTGGGCGGTGAACGGCAGCGGGCGCTGGCAGTGCTTGACGAGACGGCAAAGTTTCCATTCCCACCGCCGGTGCGGCAGCGATTCGACGCGCTGAAGGGGCTCTATGACCAGTAAGCCGCGCCTTACGTTTAACGTGCGGCTGGAGGACTTGGTTGCTCTGACCTTTTTTCTCCTCACTCTTCTTATCAGAGTTGTCTTCCACGGCTTCGATATTCAGAACTTCAGCCCTGCCGACGTGCTCATCATCATCCCGGCAGTAACGCTTTTGCTCGCCAAGGAAATGGTCTATTACTTTCTCGCGGGAAAACATGGGCCGGTCGCCAATAGCCAGGGGCCTTTGGATTTTGCCCGCCCCTACTGGGAAATCACCCGCGATTGGCTTCCATTCCTTTTCATTCTACTGATGTACTACTCCCTTTGGGGCGATGCCACGCTGATGATGGTTACCACGGACCGCGACCAGGCGCTGATGGCGCTTGACCAGCGGTTGTTTGGATTTCAAGCCAGCCTGTTATTGCAACGTATTATTTCCCCCCGACTCACGGCGTGGATGACGTTTGCATATTTCTTCCACATCATCAACATCCCTCTGGTCGGTTGTTACATTTATCTTTGTCGCGACCGGGCGCGCTTTCGGGAGATGATGAGCGGGCTGATGGTGGTTTCGTTCTTGGGTCTGCTGGGTTACCTGTCGGTCCCCGCTATCGGCCCGATGTACACGCTGCGAAATCAGTACACCGTCCCGCTGAGTCACTCGATCTGGATGTTCAATCGCGACGTCGACTTCATGGATTTTGCTCGTATTCGTCGCGATGTTTTTCCCAGTCTGCACGTGGCGATTTCGTTTGCGGTGTGGCTTTATGCTTATCGGAATTCCAAGACGCTTTTTGGGATTCTCTCTCCGTTCATTCTGAGCCTTTGGTTGTCCACTGTGTATCTTCGTTATCACTACCTGATTGACGTGGTGGCGGGATTGGTTCTGGCGCCGCTTTCCTTTCTTCTCGGCAATTGGCTCTTCCACCGCTGGGGCGATATTCCTGTTGCTGTGCCCACAAGTTGGGCCGAACGCATGCCCTGGCTGCCCAAACCGTCGGCGTTGCAGGGCGACTCAGACGCGGAGGACGGCCGATGAGCGGACTTCCGTCGTGTCCGTCCCAAGCGTCGCTTGGGCCCTCATCAAAGGCCAATCAGCCATCACGCGATCACCAATCTCCCTGGCTGCTCACGCTGCTGCTTCTGCTCGCGATTCTTCCTTATGTCAACACCCTGCAGAATGGGTTTGTCTACGACGACAACAACGAGGTTTTGAGCAACCCCTATATCCGTAACTTTGACCACGTCGGGGGCATCTTCAGCACGCGCGTCCTGGCGCACTTGGGCGCGCGCGGAGCCACCAATTACTATCATCCCATCAGCATCTTTGGCTTCCTGATTTGTTACAAGCTATTCGGATTGCTCCCCTACGGACTTCATCTGGCAAACTTGCTGCTGCATGCGCTGATCGTGTGCCTGCTGTTTGGACTTGCCCTCGTTCTTCGGGGCGAGCGCGACGCCCCCGTGACGGCGGGCGGGACACCCGCGTTACACGGAAAAGCCGCGGACCTGAAGAGCAGGTCTGCGCTACACCCGCTGGTCATCATGCTCCTCTTATGCGGTGCAGTGGGCTCCTTGCGCGCTCAGACTCCCGCCCCTGACAATGCGAACTCCTACGTTCAGCAATTCGAGTCGAGCTACCACGAGGTGCGGAGCCTGAGCGCCGACTTCACTCAGACCTACACGCTGGGAGGGGGACTGCCGCGCATTGAGAGTGGACGCGTCACCTTTGCGCGTGGTGGCCTGATGCGCTGGGACTACCAGGTGCCCACCAAGAAGCTGTTTCTGTCGGACGGCAAGGAGATGTCACTCTACGTTCCCGAGGAACACCAGCTCACGCGCGCTCCAATGAAATCCAGCCAAGACTTCCGCGCGCCGTTCGAGCTGCTGCTGAGCCGGTTCAATTTGCGAAAGGTCTTCGCGCGTGTAGAGATGGCCGACAAGGAACTGGAACACGATCCTGCCCACCACGTGCTGCGGGCTTTTCCCAAGAAGGAATTTGCGCAGGAGTATGATGACGTGCTGATCGAACTCGACCCGCAGTTCAATATGCGGAGACTGGTGGTGAACTACGCGGACCACAGTCGCATGGATTTTCGCTTCGACCACATCGAACGCAACCCCGCACTGCCGCACTCACTCTTTGAATTCACGCCACCCGCCGGGACGGAAGTGATCGATCAGCACCAGGGAAAGTAGCGCGGTCCGGTGCTTCAGGGTCCGGGGCTTCTATGCCTGCAAGCCGTTAGAGATGCCGTTCTTGTTTGATGCGCTCAGCCAGGAACACCTTGAGCAAGGATTGATAGGGCACGTCCCGCTTATTGGCGAGGGCTTTAAGGCTGGCAATCAGGCCTTTAACACGAATCTTTCAATCGCGCACGCCACGCCGCTTTCATCGCAGGGCGTCGTGATCTCCCACCCTGGCCGGTGAAGTCCGATGATGTGATTTCCCATCAGTACCGGCAGTCCAGCGAACTCGAGCATTTCGAGGTCATTAAAATTGTCGCCCATGGCCATGATCTCGCTCGCAGGAATTCCGCATTGCTGCGCCCAGAACTTCAGCGCCTGGCCTTTCGAGCAGCCGTGGTTCATGATGTCGAAAATAGCGATGTTGCGCTGCGGGTACTTCGTCCAGGTAAGCTGCACGTCCGCACCCACTGGGGATTCGCGAAGAAGCGTCTCGGCGGCGGCAATATCCTGGGGTGGGCCGCCAATCATAATTTGCACGGGATCGGACCTCACTGCGGTTTCGAGTTTCGGGACCAGCAAAAGATGATCCAAACTCGTCCGGAGATACCAGCCCAGCGGCCCGGCGGGAATGGCACAGTCCTCCATGGTTACTTGCCCGCGCCCGGGCAAATCCAGAATCACTACCGTGTAGGGGCGGAGGGTCCGCACCGTCTCCAGCACCTTCAGGGCAACATCGCGGGGCAGGAAGTTCTGGTAAGCAACTTCTCCGGAGGCGGTGCGGATCAGCGCGCCATTGGAGGTGATAGTGGTGACGGGGAAGGGAATTCTCGCCACGTACGGTGCGGCCGCGCGAGGCCTGCGTCCGGTAACGATGACCACCTGAATTCCCCGCTCTGACGCGGCCGCCAGAGCTTGAACGTCTTTTTCCGAAATTTCCCAGCGACTGTTGACCAGCGTTCCGTCAAGGTCCAGGGCAATGAGGCGAATGGGCATGAACAGAAAATGGTAAAGGGGAAATGTGAAATCGTAAAGGATAAAGGATGAAGGAAAAAATGGCTTCTTCCTCCAGAATCCTTGTCTCCCACGGCCCCGCCGAGGGCCAATGGTTATTAGCCTCGGGTGAAATCCGTAAACTGGAGTTTGTACCTTTAAAAACGCGCCAACGAGAACCTCAGCCCTCGCCCCCTTGGGGGACAGGGTGGACCGCAACCCGCGCTTTCATCAGCGGGGCGGGACGGGTGAGGGGGTCACTGCCGAACGTTCTCACGCAACGCCTCCGGTGGCGACCACCGAACGCTCAGGACCGCTGACTTCAGACCGCGAAGCGATCTCCGTGCGGTTTCCCACGGCGCTTCACGAAGCTCCCGCGTTCTATCAATCAGTGCTGCGATTCTTGCGAGGGAGCGCGTCTTGGGATAGGGACGCGGAGCTTTCAGCGTTTTGACTCCCTCACCCCCACGACTTGCAAAGCGTGGGCCCCCTTCTCGTCGCAGCTAATCAAAGCGCCGCGACGATCCCTCTCCCCCAAGGGGGCGAGGGCGGAGGCGTTCACGCTCGCCGCCAAGCACCGCTGGAACGTGCCTCTGCCGAGTTGGTATCTAATCCCCCGTCCTAAATGTACAAACTTCAGGCCACGGGTGAAACCCGTGGAAAGTGGGAGGAACAGATGTTGGAACCCGACGGGGTCGAATATCTTGCCACTCCCCGTCCGTAGGTTTCACCCACGGCTTATGACCTAGTTCCCCTTCGGCGAACTCCGCGAAGTTTGACAGGACCCCGCCTTGTCCCCCGACGCCTAGCCTGAATCTTCTAAATTCTGCTAGACTCAAATTCGATGTCCTTCATGACCCATTTGGAATGTGCGCGCTGTGCCCATAGATACCCACCAGGACAAATCCTCAATCTTTGCGAATGCGGCTCGACCCTTTTTGCGCGCTACGATTTAAGGCGGGTGGCCACCAAAATTGAACCTAAAACGCTGCTGTCCCGTCCTCGTGACTTATGGCGATACAAGGAAGTGTTGCCGGTCGGCAATGAGTCGTCAATCATGTCACTGGGTGAGGGATTCACGCCGCTTTTGCGCGCCCGCCGTTTGGGTGACAAGCTCGGCTTGCCCAATCTTTATCTGAAGGACGAATCGCAGAATCCCACCGGCTCATTTAAGGCCCGCGGCATGGCCGTGGCGGTAAGCAAAGCCCACGAGTTGGGAATCCGCAAACTTGCAGTTCCTTCGGCGGGAAATGCCGGCGGCGCAATGGCGGCCTATGCGGCCAAGGCGGGGATGGATGCTGCCGTCTTCATGCCGGAAGGGACGCCGCTGGCGAACCGCCTGGAATGCGCGCTGCACGGCGCCAAGGTGACCCTGGTTCCGGGCAGCATCACAGATTGCGGGCGCGTGATGCGCGAAACGCTGGCGGGGGGAGACTGGTTCGACCTCTCGACCCTGCGCGAGCCTTATCGTGTTGAAGGCAAGAAGACCATGGCGTACGAGGTGTACGAGCAATTGGGCGGACGCTTGCCTGACGCCATGATATACCCCACCGGGGGAGGCACCGGCCTGATTGGCATGTGGAAGGCCTTTGACGAGATGCAGGAGATCGGATGGATTCGCGACCGCCGCCCGCGCATGTTTGCTATCCAGGCCCATGGCTGTGCGCCCATCGTGCGCGCCTATGCCGGGGGCAAGGAATGCGGCGAAGAATGGAAAAATCCGCAAACGGTCGCCTCCGGCTTGCGAGTCCCCGCCGGAATCGGTGATTTCCTGATTTTACGTGGGATACGCAAGAGTCGAGGCGCGGCGCTCGCGGTGTCCGATGCTGATATGCTGACCGCCGTCCGCGAGATTGCTGAGACGGAAGGCTTGATCACCTCGCCGGAAGGCGGAGCGACGCTAGCGGGGCTGAAGAAGTTGTTGTTTGATGGATTCCTGGGTGGACACGAATCGATTGTGCTGTTTCTCACCGCCACCGGATACAAGTACATGGAAGCGCTGGAACGATTGGTTTAGAGAGTTGGGGGGACTGCGGGGTGATCGAATCCACAACACCTTCACCCCCGGCCCCTCTCCTCCCAAAGAGGCGAGGGCTAAGTTTAGCGATGGTGCCCATTGAAAATGTAGAACGAGGTGTACTTGTCATCTGTGACAACGGAGAGGTTCAGCCTTCCCGCCTAGCAACCGGCGATGGCGAAGGTTGTCGATCAATGCGCTGATCCTATGTTGGACACGCATGAAATGACTACGCCCGCTTTGCGGGCTCGCAGGCGACCCGGGGTCTTATTTTAACGCCTATGTGGGCTGCCCCACCGGCGGTACGAGTAACGCACATGCCACATACTGAACGCCTCTATTACACCAACTCCTATTTGAAAGAATTCGACGCGCGCATCATCCGCACATCGCCTGACCCGCAGGGAGCACGCGTATACCTTGACCGCACGGCATTTTACCCGGAATCCGGCGGCCAGCCGTCTGACTACGGCGTACTGGCGGGAAATCCACTACTGGACGTGGTCGATGAAGGAGATGAGATTGGGCACGTCATCGCCGAAGACCCGCCGTTCAAGCCGGTCCACGGCTCGGTAGACTGGGGCCGCCGCTTCGACCACATGCAACAGCACACCGGCCAGCACATTCTGTCAGCCGCGTTTGAGCGTACGGCGAGCTACAAGACGGTGTCATTTCATCTGGGCACGGAGAGCGCCACGATCGATCTGGATTCCGACCGCGTGGGCACGAAGCAAATCGAGGCGGCGGAAGAACTCGCGAATCAGGTGGTCTTTGAGAACCGTCCCGTGCAAATCTCCTTTCGACCCGCCGCCGAAGCCCAGGAGCTCGAGTTACGAAAACCCACGTTTCGGGAAGGCGACATACGCTTAGTGGAAATTGAGGAATTTGATCTGTCCGCTTGCGGAGGCACGCACGTTAACCGCACCGGCGGCGTGGGGATCATCACGGTTCGCAAGATGGAGCGCGCCAAGGGACTGACGCGGGTTGAGTTCGTGTGTGGAGGCAGGGCACTGCGCCGCGCACGAGAGGATTTTTCCGTCTTGACCGAAGCGGCGCGATTGTTTTCGACCGGGTTAGAAAACGTTCCGGAACTGATTGCCAAGCAAGCCCAGGAATTGCGCGACGCAGGCAAAAGTGTGCAAAAACTGACGGAGGATCTGGCGGAATTGCAAGCCGCGCACTTGTGGCGGCAAGCGGCAGAAAAAGGCGGCGTGCGCGTGGTTCAGTGCCTCTTTGAAGCCACCGAGGGCAAGAAGGCCAAGTTTGTCGCCCACGCCGTCGGCAAGCATGCGAGCGCCGTCGCGCTGATCGGCGTGAAGGGAACGCCCACCGCTTTGTTCTTTGCGCAAACGCCAGGCGGAAAATCCAGCATGACGGATGTCTTGAAGCAGACCCTGGCAAAGTTCGGCGGCAAGGGGGGCGGCACCCGCGATTTCGCGCAAGCGGGCGGGGTGCCGGAAAATGAGCTTACGACCGCCTTGGAGTTTGCTGCGTCGCTGGTGTAGCGGGGGCTTTGGGTTGTTCTATTGGTGACGGATACTTGGCGCAGGTTTGTCTGCCGTGTTATATTTCCAATGCACCAATCGTATGGGCGCGTAGCTCAGTTGGGAGAGCGCGGCGTTCGCAACGCTGAGGTCGAGGGTTCGAATCCCTTCGCGTCCACCAAATACTCCCTTTCACTCGACAATCGTTTATAATCATTCCGCACCCGGTTGCTGAAATTTCCGCGCGCGGCAGGTAGCAGGTCGACGCCGCCACGTCTTCGGGTTTCAACGCTGGCTGGCGGCGTAAAGCCGCCGCTACGCGCCTTGTCTAAGGCTTACCCATGCAGCAATGCGCCAAATGCAAGACTCAAAACTCGGACACCGTCACCTATTGCATAAGGTGCCACACCCCGCTGAAGTACATTTGCCCTAACTGTAAGAATGTCCAACTGCAGGGTGGAAAATGCGAGAAGTGTGGATTGGATTTCGCCAAATACGCGGCGATGCTGGTGTTTCAGTCGCAGGCGGCCACCCAGGCGGAGCGCACAAAGGCCAAGGACAGCGGAACCATGTGGAAGCGCATTCTGCTTATCCCGCTGGATGGCGGAATATCGCTGGTTTGGGGATTTTTGAAGAAGTTGCGGGGTCGGTAACACTTTCTGCGGCCAGACACGCCAAAGCCCGGAACGATCTTTCGCCCGGGCTTCAACGTAAGTCCTACCTCTGCGTCTTGCTGGCGACAAACCGTTTCGCCTTGGCCATTAATTCCTTGGCCTGCGGCATGCTGTCCATCGCTTTCAGTACCAGGGGATCGTTGGCGATGGTGATCTTGTCGGCTTCGTTCTCGCCGAAAATCGAACCCACGAGTTGGATATGAATGTGGTTTTTGACGAACTCGGTATTGTCCTGCATGTTCTGTTCAGTGAACGGGATATTCTCTTTTGCCAAATACTGTTTGAATTCGTTCAGCACGGCGTCGTCGACGGTGAAGTCCTTGGGAATGGTCTTGTGTACTCCCAGATAGTACTTGGCGAAGTTGAAGAAGGCGCTGCGCTGGACCAGCGTTTCCTGTGGCGACGTCATTTTGGGTTCGCTGAACGTCACGTCCGGCGTAATGCCGCCGCCGCCGTAAACCTCGCGTCCGCCATCGGTCAGGCGGACTTCGGCATGCGTGGGCTTGGTGAGCTCAGGGTGGTAGTAGTAGTCATACAACGAGACATTTTCGTACTGACGCTGGATCAGCCGGCCGCTGGGAGTGTAATAGTGCGCCGTAGTCAGGGCCAGGCCGGTGTGTTCGCTCAACTGATACACCGTTTGCACCAGGCCTTTGCCGAAACTGGGCTCGCCCATCACCAGGGCGCGGTCATGATCCTGAAGGGCGCCGGTCACGATCTCCGCGGCGCTCGCTGACATGCGGTTGATCAGAACCACCATGGGGAACTCATTGCCATCGTCACCGCGTTGCGCATAGTATCGTTTTTCCGTGGAATGCCTGCCCGAGTGGTAAACAATCAACTGGCTCTTTTCCAGGAAATGGTCGGAAACTTCCACGGCTTCCTGCAGTAATCCGCCGGGGTTGCCGCGCAGGTCAAGGATCAATCCCTGCAAGCTCTTCTCGCTGACTTTACGCAACGCATCGCTCAGCTCATCGTTGGTGTTCTCATTGAACTTGCTGATATGGATGTAAGCGACGCCGGGGCGAATCAGAAATACGTCATCGACGCTTTTTTGCGAAATTTCATCGCGGGTGATGTCGACTTCCAGCGCTTCGTCATACCCTTCGCGGACGATGCTGACGTGAACCTGCGTGCCCTTGGGTCCCTTCAGCATTTCCGCCACTTGCGACGTGTTCAGGCCGTCGGTGGGCTTGCCGTCGACTTTGGCCACGATGTCGCCAGGGCGCAGGCCAGCGCGAAACGCCGGTGATCCCGGAATCGGCGACACCACCACGGTGACGAGCTTGCCCATCTTGCCGGGACGCGATTGGATTTGCATGCCCACGCCGTAGTACTTGCCCTCCTGGTCCTCGCGCAGCAGGGCGAAGGCGCGCGGGTCAAAGAAGTTTGAGTGCGGATCCAGGGTACGCAGCCCGCCGGGAATAGCCCCGGTGTTGCCGTTGGGCGGACCGTAAATCGCCTGGTCGGGATCGACGTGATCGGCATAGTTCTGCTCCACAACGTCGTACACGCGGGTGAAGGCGTTCAGTGCGGCTTTCACATCGGAATCATCGCTGTTTCCGGTGGTGGCCTCAACCTGGCGGCCGTAGGCTCCTCCCAGTAGCGCACATAGGAGAACCGTGGACAAGATAAACCATACGACCCGGCGTGCTTGTTTCATGAATTTGCAGCTCCTCAACCCTGCGGGCCAATTATAGCATAGGGGCGTGGGGAAAAACCCGCGATCAT
>Ga0207101_1045_pt1 | contig 25227 bp, 21 predicted proteins | sample Alteio_BWMinHeat_83_FD_153581 | JGI IMG/M metagenome (GOLD analysis project Ga0207101, IMG submission 153581) | Enriched cells from forest soil in Barre Woods Harvard Forest LTER site, Petersham, Massachusetts, United States -... | ecosystem: Environmental > Terrestrial > Soil > Temperate forest >...
AACTGGCGAAATGGTAGAAAATAATAAGACAAAATCATTTGCATAATCATGCAGAGGTATGGATTTAGTTAAAAAAAACGTTGTTACTGATGCAATTATACTAACGACTCCTGCAACAATAGCCAATATTGAAAGATAATTTAGTGACAATATTGTGGAAGCGTTTAAAATTTTTGTGGAGGTAGTCCTATTAAAAATCAGAAAGGACATTACGAGGGGAAGAGAAATTAAAACAATGATATCAAGAAATATTGTGGAGCTTGACCATATCGAGGCAAGAATTAATCCAGCATATAGTGTAGTTGTGATAATTCTTACTTTGCCTATTGTAGATAACGCTAGCCAAAGAGTAACACTTGTTAGAATGATTGTACGATCTACTTGTTTACTGATTACATTCATATCAAAAACAGTATGGTTGTTTGCCCGTTTTTCTAAAGGATAGATATCGACTTGGAAATAGGAACCCGCATCATAGACATAAAAAATGACTGCTATTACAAGCAGAACAGATGATACGACGGATAAAAACGAAGCATCTTTGCCTAGAAATTTTTTGATATAAAGATCTGTAATCATCTTATCGTCAGTTGATGTCAGAACACCATGAAATTATAAAAGGTGTATTAAAAATCTTCATCTCATGATGAAACTAGATTGCTTCAATGTTGCGTCAAAGATGAATTATTGATTATTTAACTTTAGACTTATATTAATACCAGAGAAATGGATTCATCAGCATCCAATCACCACTTGATTATGATCATCTATTATGTGATTATGGAGTTGAATTACCAATGAATGTAGAATTCTCTATAAAGTTAGCTGCTACAAATAGCGGTTGCTGTGGCATCTGTGTAAAATTGAAAGAATTCATCATATCATTTGCGCTATTATCCCTTTCTGTTAACGAGGAGACGCCAAAATTGTCTTCTACCAATTTCAACATTGATGCAAATTCGTATTGTGTATGATCAATGTAGTGATGTTTTGACCATGGTGAGATCACTAATGTAGGGACACGAAAACCCAAACCATATTTATCTACTGTGGGTGGAGGAACATGATCATAAAAACCACCCCAATCATCCCATGTAACTATTATCGCAGTTGAATTCCAATAATCGCTTACCATAATGGCATTTACTATGGATGCCACATAGTCCATGCCGCAATCTACTGATGCTGGAGGATGCTCGCTAATTACTATCTTAATACATTTTTTTGTCAAATTTGGAGGGTGCCATCCTCCTGGCATTACCCATGAGACTGACGGCAAATTATCATTTGACAGATCCGTCAGTAGGTTTCTTGTAGGTTGAACATGTAACGTAAGTTGTTCTGGATGATTTTGGAAATAGTCAAAAAGTGGTAACACATCAATAATGTTAGGAGCCGTAAAATTGCTGAACCCATCATACCAAGTCCAACTTATGTTATTTGATGTTAATTCTTCAGCTAGAGTAGACCAACTTAGATGAAGTGTTGAGATTCCTACATCGTCTTTGATATCCCCTGAACTTCCAGAGACTATATACAAATGATTTGGAAAAGTAGGTCCCATTTCTGAGGAAAAGAAATTGTCATCAAGGACGTACTGATCTGCATATCCCCAGTAGTATGGTATATCTACTCTGTCGTAATAACCCATTGTCTGGTTTGATTTTTGTGCATAAACAAACCCATCCATTTTTCCGTTGTCCCAAGCTTTGTGAGATACTTGCCACGAGTTGTCCACTCTGCCCACTGCTTTATTCGTGTAAACAAGCATATCAGGATCAGAAACGCCAGGCGGAAACTCGTCACCTACAAGCGTAATGTTTTCGTTAACCGTCAACCCAAAAGGACGCACATATCCTAAACTGGTATTGTTTGGATTTATTGGAACTTTGGTGTCTGGTGAAAAGCCATTGGCCCCTGGGTAGGTACCAAAATAGTTGTCAAACGAGTGGTTCTCCTGAACTATAAAGACAATATGCTTTATGGGATTTTTGATTTCAGCTGGTTTTAATGGAATAGCCTGCTGATTTTCCCGTGTATAAAATATCGTGTAGCTGACCAAAATTATTAATCCGACAGCAAATAAAATAATAAAATCTGTTTTTTTCATAGAAGGTAAATATAGGTTTGTGAAAATCTAAATAAACCTTAGTTATTATTGCTCTTGTAACAATAATAAGAACTACATGAATTTTATGTTATGATCTAACTCTACTTGTTCTTTTTAATTTAGAACTAGAGTATAAAAAGATGCTAAATCGATAAATAAGTAGGTTAAACCAATTCATTATGAATTCCAACTTTTGTTGTCCAAAATGTAAAACATCTTTAACTGCTATACCAGAGGGTTATTCCTGCCAAAATTGTAGTCGTGTATATTTTTTACAAGATGGGTATGTTGATTTTATCGGAGAATCAGAGTTCTATGCAGGTGAAGTATCAAAAAAACAAATGGAGATATTGATACAAGAAATTGATTCCTTAGGATATGACGAAGGAATAACACATTTTTTTCGAGAAAATCCTCTTCGTGATTATGTGACAAACGTTAGAAGGATAGACTGGGTATGTCATTGCTTAACAAAAAATAATTTACGCTGTTTAGATATTGGAAGTGGACTTGGCAACATCTCTGAGAATCTATCTCATATTTTTAAAGAAGTATATTCTCTTGAAGCGGTAAAAGAAAGAATTGAATTTCAAAAAAAGAAGATTCAAAAATTCTAATCGTACAAATATTGTGATAGTGAGGGGGAATGCCTTAGAACTGCCCTTTCCAGATAATTATTTCGATTTAGTAGTTTGCAATGGTGTGTTAGAATGGATAGGTATGATGAATTCAAACATACCTCCACGTGAAGCTCAACTCTCATTTCTGCGGGAAGTAAAGAGAGTATTGTCAAAAACTGGTTGCCTTTATGTGGGAATTGAAAATAGATTCGGGCTGCCATTTCTTCTTGGCGGGAAAGATCATAGCGGCCTTCCATATACCAGCCTTTTGCCTAGACGAGTGGCAAATTTTGCAGTAAAAAAATTCGGTTATGCCGGTGGAATATATGGCGATAAATCAAAAAGGATTAAGGAACAGAAGGGATACTATACCTATACCTACAGTATTTGGGGATATAGAAAACTTTTTGGGCAAGCTGGTTTTAGATTCAAATCTTATTGGGCTTTCACTTCGTATAATGAACCTTATTTTTCTGGACGTCTTGAGGATAAAATTGGATTAAAAGCCTTTGTTCAATATTATGGAAGCATTGTTAAACGATTCAAAACTCTTATTTCTATAATACAAAAAATGCCCAAGTTAGTAATTGGTCTAATGGTAAGTTTACTCAGTCCTAGTTTTCTCTTTTATTGTTATAAAAATGACTTGACAGATTCAGTTGATGATATAATTGTTAGAAACACGGGACTCCAAAGCTTCACTACATTAAGCGAGGGAAGTGGTATAATGTATCTCTTGTATGACAAAACAGGAAAGCCGGCAAAGGTTGTTCGTTTAAAGCGCTTTGGATACGATTTGCCTACCGTTTTGCCATTTTACGACAAAACAAGTCCTATTTCTCATGATGCACGGAACAGGATATGGTTAGAGGATTGGATACCGGGGAAGACCTTGGATCCCCTTAACCTAAATGAAATCAAGCTTGCAATTGATTGGCTTATAGACTTTCAAAATAAGAAACGTAAAGCAGCCATGAATAAAAATGACATCCAATTAGAAGTAGATTACATCCGAAGTAATCTCTCACAAATACGAGATTTGGTTGAGACAGAATGTATGAAATGGTTACATGATTATGAGGTGTATGTAGATACGATTAGAATCGATAAAACGGCTGAGCATGGAGATTTCTGGCAGGGAAACATATTGGTTAATCCTTCCAAAAACAAAATAAACGTTATTGATTGGCAATATTACAGAGAGGATGGAAATCCTTTCTTTGATTTCATATTTTTTATCATTAACATCCTACTGCTTGGAGGTGGTATAGAAGAATTCAGTTCCAACCTCAATGAAAGTGGAAGACTTTCTCCCATAACGAAGGAAATGAATTGCAAAATTAACAATTATTTTGGTTTTGAACTTAATCTTGAAATTCTTGTCAGATATGTCATATTGCGATTTATAATTAGAAAACAACTAGAAGGTGGACCACATGACAAGACTACCATGATATTTAAAAAACTGATTAACACACTAAAAAGATAGACAAATGCATCTCTAAATCACTTTAATGAAATATGAAAATTTGATGTGATTTGTTTAGAGCATTCTACGAACTGCGTTCTGAGAAGACCCATGTATTAAATAGTCTTTTTCTATGGTAAACGATAACGTTACCTAGTATAATTATCAATGCTATGATTATGATATATGGAAGGTTTTGCACTGTAAAAATATTCTCCAAGCTGGTAAGTTCGTCGAATGGTAAAATTTGTACAGAATGGGATATCCCCCCAGCGAAAGAACTATTATGTGCTATAGTAAAAATATCAGAATATCGTGAGTCATAAGATACTTTCCCGCTTACGAGTAATCTCTCGTTGAGTGCCCCCAGCTTGTCGTTAAGTTCTCCATATGCGTAAAAGTTTTCAAATTTGGTCACGCCATCTGATTCAACTCTAGGTTGTCTAATCAGCATATCGGATTTTTCTGAGCTAATTTCAATCTCATTTCCACTTAGTGTGCTTGTAGTTCCATTGTTATATGTTAATAGAAGTGCAGTGGGATGTCCGGATAACTGTATTGAAGATTGATTCAATAAAACATGAGCATAAAAACCGATACCGCCACTAATTATTCCTCCATGACTTTTTATCACTGTCTCATCAGTATTGATTGGAATAATTTTGGATACATTGTTGAAGTTTGAACTGTTCCCATCCGTCTTAATTGTGAGATATGGAGAGTCAACATTTACTACGGCTGAAGCAGATTTCAACACCAGATCTCCATTAAAAGTGGCATTCTTAAAAGTCACCACACCCCCAGATACAAGGCCGCTAACTTCATTTCTATTTGTCATGTTATAAACTGGAAATTTGATATCCATCTTATCTAGAGACTTTGCAAGAGAAGGAAAAATCTGTTGTGCATCTATAGTTCCAGCGTTTAATTCTTGGATCATTGGACTAACATCTAAATAAAATATTTCAAAATCATTGTAATTTCTAGACCAGCTACTTGAATTATAGCCTTCAGTGATCTTAGTTGCGTTAGATACGGCAAGCGTCGAAGCTAATCTTGAGCTATTACCATAGAGGTCAAGCACTACTAACTTTTCAAAATGAGAATTATTTTGTTCCCTATAATGTATCATTTTCAAAGCAATGTCTTCGTTTGGGACAACTACTATCCTTGCTTTACTAATGAAATTAATATCAGATTCAAGGGCAGTTGTATAGTTATAGCTACCAAGTGACAATATATCATATGCGTAGTAGATTCTATTTTGATCAACTGGTAGAACAAGAACATTATCACTATGAGAAGCTGGCGGCGAAACTCGCGGGAACAAAAGTATTTTCCCTCCGGGACCCTCGTATATGAGAGGAGCTATCTTCAAGATATGTGATGCAATATAGCCGTCGTGGTACTTTGATGCTATTATTTTTGAATCTGTGTGATCAAGAAAAATAATTGTAGAACTATTAAGGGAAGAGAAAACATTCAAAGTCAATTCAGGACTCTCTGATGGCCAGAGTTGGTATCTAAATAAATCAACTATATATCCTAAATTCTCAAATTCTGCTATGGTCCTTGAACTGTTTGTAACTGTAAGTAGTATTGAATAAGGATCTGCCCCTGAAAGATGGCTTTGAAGTTTGATCTGATCTGAGGTGAGAGAACGCTCGGGCAAAGTTAGAAATTGGTATTCGATTGTAAAGAATGTAGACAATAGACCGCTTAACACCAAGAATGACAAAAAGCTTCCAATCGCAAAATTCTTCAAACGACTAAAGTGCACATATCTCCTTTGCCATTTCATGAGTGTCACGACAACTATCGATGCCAGAATTGAAGAAGCCGCTCCAACAAATGGTATCAATCGTCTCTCAAAATAGCCGCTATCGATAAAGTTAGCGTTCACATATGTTATAGCTCTTCCAATAACTATGGCCAAGACAAAAAGAACTACAAATATTACAACTGGCTGATTTGCGTATTTTTTGACTGCTAGAACACTTCCAAGTACAGCAATGACGCCAACCACACCAAGAAGAACGGGATAGAATTCCCAAGGAACTGATAAGATTTTGTAAAAATCTGGTACATGCAAATTTTCTGGATTTAGGAACCAATCCATTAGAAAAACAGAAAAAACGAACAGTATAATGCTAGACATTAGGGTTAAATTGGTTCTTAGATTCATCCTAGGTCTCTTAGTGTATTTTACAAGGAAGCAGGTTAGACATGCCAACAAAGTTGAAACAGCTAGGTATTGAAATGTGAATGATTGGTACTGCCAACCGAAGAATTGATGATATGCGATTGTTAGTAATAGAGTTGCGACAATAGATGCGAGTACCGAAATCGCTGTTTCCAAGATCCGCAATTTTACTGCAGGACGAAGTAAAGATAAAACAAAAATTAGAATAACAAATATGAGAAGTTCTGAATAATGGATTTGACCAAGCGTTAACAATAGTAACGATACTGTGATGATATAGTTACGCTTCCCCAAGTCCTTAGATTTCATCAGATAAAGCAAGGTGAAAAATATGGTAAATCCCGTGGTGATTGGCCTAAACCACAACCACAGCCAACCCCCCTGACCATACCCTACATCCCAATAGGTGACGTTATAGGATTTTTTGAGTATATCCAGATAACTGCTAGTATTATCTAAGCTTAGTTTCTGCTGAATGACGTAAAACCAACCAAATCCTGAGAAAACAAAAAAGAAAATAGTTGCTACTAGATGAGCCCGTCTGTTGATTTCACTGAGATACGCTTTTGCCATGATGTAAAAAGAAAAAATTAAAATTATACTCAAGAATGCTATTCCAGATTGAAAGAGCCACATTGGTGGTGTAGAGAGCTGATTTACCATGGCCAAGGCGGAGTGAAACCACGGGTATTGACTCGAGTAGATATCTGTCGTCTTAATCAATGCTTTAGAATCTGAATAATGCCTGACTATATCAGGGCCTGGAACATTAGCCATTTGTGGATAAAGACTGAAAATGACAAATGCAAAAAATAGTGTGATCCACAAAAGAATCAAGATGTCAACAAGATTGTGGCGATTTTCTGGTATGAAAGGAGAAAACATTTGCTTTTCTTTCAATTTTTGCAGACTATTTTTTAGTAGTGGCAATAAGGAGATCACAACATAAGTTCCAGAAAGTACTGTGATCGCATTTTCTTTGAATGGGAGTGTTGGCAGCAGAATAAGTGAGGTTAATCCTATACTTGTAGAGAATGATATCAAAAGAAAATGGAAGTTGAATGTTTTCCTATCACTGACACCAAGAAGTCGGATCAAAACCCATCCTGGTAAGAAAAAAGAAATGATTACCGACAAAGGGAAATTAATACTAATCGGAGGAGAAGTTAGCGCATTGACCACAAAGACAATTACCGCACTGCACACTAGAAAATAATCAACTATCTTGACATAAGATGATGATGTGATCCTCCTTAGTTTAAGGTCCGACCGAAATGATACCATGACAAAAATCCCAATTAATGTTACTCCAAAAATAAACAGATGGTACTTTATTTGACTGTCAGACAGAAAAAGAAGTATTGATAGAACGGAGACAATAACAATGACTATCATAAAGAAACATGGAATCTGTGTTAGCATCTGTTTGCTATTGGACATAATTAATGGCATGCCTCACATGAGACGTCGCAACTATAGTTTGTCTCTTTAGTGGTTAGGGAGTACTTCATTTCGCCACTTGCATTATAAACCATATGAAATATGATTTTACTTCCACTAACATAAAAAGTAGGCAGTGTATTTTTTATCATCTTCAATAAACTAAGTCGTTTTCTTTTTAATTAAAGTGGAGTAATGGTGTAAGATTTTGGGGAAAACGATATCTTCGTCATATTCACGAGCTTTGATTTTAGCGTTGTTGCCTAGTCTTGACCGTAGAGAATCATTTGTAGATAATAATTGAATAGCATCGCTGAGTTCCTGCGAGTCATGTGGATTGAAAAGCAATCCTTCTTTGTTGTGTGTAACCAATACTTGGTTTCCGGAAACATTACTGCATATGATAGCGCGTTCACAACTCATAGCCTCTAGTAACGCACTTGATAGTCCTTCTATGTATGATGGAAGTACAAAGATGTCAAGCCCTGAAAGAACTTTACTAATATCGTTCCGGAGTCCACAAAAAATTACCTTGTCTTCTAGACGGTGTTTCCTAATCTCATCTCTTAGCTGGGACTCTTGTGGTCCAGTTCCAACTATTGCAAGGCGGATAAGAGGATTATCTTTTATTGCTTTTGCAACTGAGTTTATTAGTGTAATAAGATTCTTTTCTGGCGATAGCCTGCCAACATACCCAACAAGTTTTATCTGATCGTCTACCCCTATCTCTTTTCGTAAAAGACTTCTATCAGTTGATGAAAATACAAAATTTTTCATTTTTATGGGATTGGGTATGAATTCAATTTTTTTGCCAACTAATTTTTCATAATAGCTCTTTATTTCAGGGTTTACTGCGATTACTCCATCTGCATTTCTCACTGTGAAAATATCAAGACTATATTCAAACTTTAGTAAAATTTTCCCCAGTCTTCCCGTTAGGATTGGTTCGAGGGTTTTATGTCTGATTCCATGTGATGACAACACCACTGGTATTTTCATAATCTTACCAGCTATAACTGCCGGGAGACCGGAATAACCAGTATCTTGGGCATGAATCAACTTTATTGGTGACTTTTTATTTATTGAGCGAATTTTGAGAAAATAAAGTAACGAGAAGCACATTCTGGATAGTAAATAGATGACATATGGAGGATTTAATGCTCTGATTTTTTTTCCATTATATTCTTTAATTGGATTGGTTTCTTTTTTGGATAAAAATTCTTCCTTCACGCCGGTAAATGTGCTGCCGATAAGGACGACATCCAAGTTGTGTTCAAGCAACCACCTACCAAGACGTAGTGTGAATCCTTCCTCACCATATGGTATTTCAAATAGCCTGCCAGATGTTAAAATACAATAAGAGTAAGTGTTCATTACTATAGCACTATTTTCTCAAAAGACCCCCGTAAACCTTGTACAATTCCTTTTCCATAATTCTCCAACTATATTTTTGTTCAAAGGCCTTACGACCGTTATTTCCTAACCTGTTACGCAATTCTGTATCATCCCTTAGACTAATTATTGCAGATCTTATTTGATTGATATCATTGTAGTCTACTAGAATTCCACAATTTGTTTCATGAATTAATTCAGGTGTCAAATTTGTAATTACTGGTAACCCAAACATCATTGCCTCAAAAGTTTTGTTAGGATTCGCTACTTGGTGGATAGGTATATTGAAATCATATAAAATCATCATAACATCCGAACGTGCTTCTAAATCTAATGCGTCCACAGGCAATAGATGCCCCATATATTTTACATTGGGCGTCTCTAATATTTGGTCAAAAAATTCTTTATCTATAACTCTGCCCGCAAAAACGAGATCTACGCCCTCTATATTCTTTATCGCTTCAGTTATCCTCTCTAAACCACGGTATCTAACTACATTACCTGTATACACAAGTGTCAACATTGAATTTTTAGATTTTATAGAATCAACAATATGTAGGTCCGGGCAGTTTCTTATTATAAAATACTGTTTTGGCCTTCTTCTGAATGTTCCTAGTATGTTTTCTGCGACAATTATCAGCGCATCTACTTTCTTGCTAAATAGTTCTTCAACTAAATTCACAAAAGAATACAATCTCGCAAACTTTTGTGGGATATTTGCCATGGCATACCTATCAAATATATCAAAAACTAATTTCTTCCTGAATAGTACCTTGTAAACAAAAGAAGGTAGCATGGTGTCTAAATCGCATGCATGGACTACCTCTGGTCTGCAAATAACTAATCTAAAAAGTATCCAGATCCAGAAAGCAGGTAGATACGCCACCAACGTTGCTTTCCCAATAGGTGCCTTTAGGTTAAACAATCTGAGTTCTTGATAATCATTTCTTGTGTCTTTTACAGTAGTTGCATCCCTATTCCAACCAAGAGTCACCAATGAATATTTCTTACCTAAGGATCTTGCTATTTTTCTGACTCTTGAATCATAAACTATTGAATTGGACTTTATTAATGCGATATCTACCATGTGCGTATCATTCCGCTTATTTTCTCTTTGGTATTCTCCTGAATAATCCGGTAAGAAAACCTGCGCCCATTCCAAGGTGTTCTAATAAATAGATAGGAATTGAAAGAAGGTATTTGGAGTCCTTATGCTTTACAATCAAATGTAAAGAAGATGCCAAGACCGCACCAATATATATCGCTAGACCAACAAGTGTTGTTTGGGCTAATAGTGGGAAGAAGAATAAAGTAGCTGGTAATGAGATTATAGAAAGTAGTATTATAGTAGGTATCAGAAACAGTAGATTCAAGGAATCTGGCTTCTTTTTATAAAATAACGCTCTCCAAGTGCCGTATCTATACATCTTCGGTAGCATTTGTTTCAGCGAGCTATGTTTACGGTAATAATATACTTTCAATTCAGGGCTTGTCATGAGTCTGAAACCAGCTTTTCGTATTCTCCAGTTAAGCTCTAGGTCTTCTGACAAAACGAACCTTTCATCATATAACCCAACCTTTTCAATTATATTCTTTCTATACGCAGCAACTGGAATAGATTTTACATATGCTCTCTTTGTTATTTTCCTCCATCCCGTACCTGCCCCCCCTAAAATGGTATCTTGAACATCTGCCATAATTTTTCCAAAAGCTGTTTCATCTTCTGGAGCAAAGAGGACAGCACCAATGCCAGCAACATCAGGTGATACATTCTCCAAATTTCGAAGTAATACATTCAAATATTCGCTATCAACGAAACCATGACCATCGAAGAGGACTATTATATCACCACTCGAATTTTTTATTCCAATATTTTTTCCAACTGCTTGAATTTTCTTATCATTACAGAAAACTCTGATCAGACTTGGAAACCCTTCCTTGTATTCTCTAAGGATTTCACTTGTTCTGTCGTCTGACATACCATCTACGACAATTATTTCGTATCTTTCGCGTTCAAAATCTTGATTTATTAAAGAGTCGAGGCATTTACGTATAAATTTTTCCTCATTTCTAATTGGTACAATGATAGATATCTTTTTTCCAATCTCGTCGTATTTTCTTTGAGAGAACATATATTGTGTCCTTAAACTTCCCTCATAAGGCAATTCATTAAATGGATCTTGAATAAAGTCCTATAAAGATTCACTTTGACTCCTATACCTGAATGGTTTCTAAAGTTTTTTGAACTTTTTCAAAATGTTTTATGCTATAAAAAAAATCAATTTTCGGCATCTTACCAGATGAAAAGGCTATAATATCCTTTAGTAGGGGCCTTGAGATTCTCATCAACATAGCAAAAAAAATATTCCCTATCCTAAAATTGAACAGTTTTAAGAAACTCATCAACAAATCCCCTTTTTTATTAAAAGGTAAAATTACCACAATTTCTTTCCCCTCTTTCTTGTTATAATGGACCGTAAAAAGAGGCAGATATCCTATTTTTAAGTGGGTTTTAATTGATACCGCATTAGTAGGTTTGAATACTCCTACTAGAAATGAAATTTTCCTTTTTTTGCATTCTTCCAGAATTTCAGATAATAATTTTTTTCCCATTCCCTTTCCCCTGAATTCTTCGTTTATTTCAATACCATTTGAATTAAGCAATCCTCCTACAAAACAAGCGCCAATAATTTTTTGATTCTCAAATTCAACAGCCAAAAACTTGGAGTTAAGACAGTTATCTAAGAAGAGTGGAGTAAAATCACTATTCCTTAAGGCTTCCTTGACTTCATCGGTTACCTCAACAATCACCATTTAGAGTAGAATGTGCTTGTAGTTATTTAATTTAATCATAAGAAAATTTTTGGATCAATTGAAGAATTTGTATGACACCTCAGGAAAGAACAGTTTCACGGACGGATGAGAAACTGAAACTCTTTAGAAGTGATTCAAATTTTTTTACTGAATTATTAAGGCCCCAATAATAATGCCAACCATATTCTTGGATGCGTGGCATCTCAGGATCCAAGTCTTTGGGGTGAACATAACACATTGCTGGATAGCCATTTTTGTTTATTTTTTTAATTCCACTTTTTAAAATCACAATAGGCAAGAATCTCATATGAAAACCTCCCGCAATTGGAATATTACCTAAAATAGGGACTGGCAATGTGGCAGGTGGTATCTCAAAAAATTTATCGTTTGCATCCTCCTGGAGTGGGTCGTTCTCAGAAGGATGGTAGGGATATCGTATTGCGCCAGGTATTCCATAAAGAGGTGTCCTAACTGGAAATATTGAAGAGTCATATTCTAAATATTTTCTCATCACATCAAAGACCCAGAAGTTTCTCTTGTCAATTGAAAAAAAAGGAGCTCTGAACCCCAAGACTTTTTCTCCTGAGATTTTTTCTAAGATTTTAATAGATTTAGTGAGATCTGATTCGAAACTTTTTACATCCATTTTCCTAAGGTCTGTGTGGGAATAGCCGTGAGTTGCTATCTCATGACCTTTTGACTTTATTTCCTCTATAAGTCCAGGATGTTTCTCTGCTATATATCCAAGTGTAAAAAAAGTAGCAGTAACCTTATACTTGTCAAAAAGGTCTAGGATAACTTTCGTATTTTCTTCAACTTTACTTTCATATTTTGACCAACTGGTAAAAGGAAGATCACAATAATAATCTTCTAAGTCAACCGACATTATGTTATTAATCAACACATAATTTTGCGTTTGCACATTTAAAACTCCTTCCAAAAAATATTATCGTCATCTGAAACAGAAATTAACAATAAAAAATTTTAAAATATAGTTTAATAATTATTGTATGAATATTCTAAGTCCTACTTTGAAATAAAAAATCATACATGAAAGACATTACTTGTCAAAATTATTTTCATTGTCTTCCCATGATGTTACACACAATCTCATCAGAGAAAGTTCATTAAAAGATTTTGTGTTTGAATACGAAAAACCCAAATAATTATGATATTTCATATCTTTCATTGGAAAAATCTTGATTTATGAGAGAATTCTCCTCATGTATGGAATCTTCCTCATTTCTCAATGCGATTATAACGAATAATTCTTTCATAACAACCGTTGTTGTACATCATTAAGAATTTAATTATGACACTTCCTTGGACTCTAATGAAGGTGATAGAGGTTTAATAATGCCAGTGTAGGAAAGGGAGCTACTTACCTGTTCTTCGACACAATCATATCAATGATTTCAGGTTATGCTTTTTGGTTTATTATCTCCAAAATAACTTCGACTGATGTAGTTGGAGCTGCGTCTACCTTGGTTTCGATAGCCACAATTTTCTCAGTTGTTGCTGCTTTAGGTGTTCCTACTGGCGTTCAACGTTTTTTAAGCAAGAGTTTTTCAGAACAGAAAATTCAGGATACACACATATTTATCAGGGGTTCTTTGGTTCTAGTTTCTTTTGGAATAGTTGCATGTTCGATTGCAATTTTAATTGCGAGGGATTTCTTCCATGATGTCTTTAAGATTGACTATAGTTTGATGCTAGTATTTATTGTTATGATAATATCCCTTTCCACATTCAACCTTTTTCGCTCAATAATTATATCCTCGTTGCGAACAAAAATTTTGCCAGTTATTTCACTTATAGCTGCTGCAACAAAGATCGCTTTGGGAATTATTCTAGTTTTGGTTGGGATGCACACACTAGGCATTACTATTGGTTTCGCATCGTTCACCATTCTCGGATCGGTTCTTTTGTTATTCATGTTGAGGTCGTATCTCAAGACACACAATAATGAAACCGAAACTAAATTAAAAAAATCACTTAAAGATACACTCTCTGCTAGCCTAGCAAACTGGCTCCCAGCGTTAGTAACTACAATTGGTTCTCAATTAGGAACTATTATGATATTTGGATCAAAGGGAGCAAGTTCTGCAGGAATTTACTTTATTGGATTTTCTGTTTTCTCTGCAATATTTGCTATTGCCTCTGTCTTATTGTCGATCGCATATCCTGCGTTAAGTGCAATGCCTGATGGCCGCAAGAGGTTTGCGTGGAGAATAACAAAAATGAGTCTAATTATAACCATACCAATTTCATCTGGCCTAATCTACTATTCACGTGAAATTATGCAGTTGTTTGGTCATACGTACGTCGATGGAACTCTTTCACTACAAATATTGCTTTTGTCTTCCCTTCCAGCAATCATCGCAAGCGGAGTTAACGCCCTAGTTTATTCAAACGGTAATTATAGACAAGTTCTAGTGATAGGATTCGCTTCAAGCATCCCACGAACGGCATTGTATTTCTTACTTGTCCCCCTTTACGGAAGCGAAGGTGCGGCTATTAGTTATACAGCTGGTTCTGTCATAGGATTTGTAGTTTCAGTTATATTCGCTAGAAAAATCGGTTTACACATATTCTGGAAAGACCTCTTCTTAATTCTGGTCATACCCATGGGATTAGGATTCATGTTGAGCTATGTAGAAATTAATTATGTTCTAGGGATCATAGTTACCTGCATAGCATCATACATATTGTTCCTAAAAATAGGAATCATCAATAGGATGGATATCAACGATTCCGTTGGGGTTCTTCCACCAAAAATTGCAAATCCAACTCTTAAAATTCTAAATGTCATTGGCAAGAAACTAAATGGACAATATTATTAAGAGACAGCTTCATGATTTCATTATAAGCAAGTCTTATTATTATTTCGGCTATTTGTGCGGATGATTCAGAACTTCGTGACTTCATGGAAACATCTGGTGTTTTGACTTCCAGTTCTTCGATAAACTGCATGGTAATCGTTCTTCTTTTTCCGGTGATAAATTTTGTATTGAATTAATAATTTCATACATCTCAACCTCGATGATGCCAAATTCTCATTTCCTAATGGTACAAAAAATACTACAGACGATATTGCGGCATGGAAGAAATCGGTCAATCGCAGATAATGATATTTTCTTATTACATAAAATTTTATTTTGACATATCCTGATCAAAATTTACCTGCGTTAATTATGAATATCCTTTTCGCATAGCCCTGCCTATGCTAAACAAAACGATTGACATCAAAATGAATATTATTCCTATTACAAGAGCGCCTAAAGCGACTAGCGTTGAAGGAATAGAAAAGTATCTAGTCTGATTGAAGATGGATATTACCTCTATCGAATACGCTATTCCCAATATCATTAAGATAAAACCGGGAATTCCAAGGTACCTTAAAGGACGTCTGAGTGCAATTAGCTCTATGAGAGAATTCAAAACTTCTGCAGTATGCGAGACTGGATTCTTCGTAGATGTTTCATACCCAGTGTCATAAATAACTGTAACCTTTTCCTCTACAATCCTCAATCCTTTTCTTGATGCATTGACGAGAATCTCTGCATCTGCACCAAACCCATTTGAATCAAAATCAATCATCTGTAATGCATTCCTTGTATAAGCTCTAAACCCGCTCTGTGTATCTCGATAAGGTAACTCAGATGCCATGTTAGTCATCTTATCTAAAAACTTGGCCCCAATTTTTCTATATGATGGCATTTCAGTATTTTCATTATATCTATAACCTATCACAATGTCAGCCCTTCCATCTAAGATTGGGAGTGTGATTTTATCAATCTCTTGAGCAAGAAATTGGCCATCGCCATCTATTGTTATTATCACATCTGCTTTCAGAGCTCTTGCAGCATCAAAAAGGGATTTCATTGCAGCTCCTTTACCAAAATTTTTTTCATGCCTTATTATGGTAGCGCCACCTTTCTCTGCCTCTGTTACTGTATCATCAGTAGAGCCGTCATCGCAGACAAGAACCTCGTCTGAATATTTCAGGCATTCCTCTACGAATTTACGGATAACTTTTTCTTCGTTATAAACAGGAATACAGACAATTTTATGCATTGTATATGTTTAATTTTATTCGATATATATCACATTTGCTATGTATTTCTATATGAACACAGTTTTACAACAAATTTTGAATCATAATATCTATTTTAGAATAATCAAATAAAAAATTTGGAATTGTTGTTGTAACTAGGGTCCAAATGTGAATCATATTAGAATCTTCTCCTTCTTTCAATGTTTCGTGATGATGTGAATTTTTGACAGTACAATGCAACAAAATTAATAACCATTTTATGAAAATGAATTATTTTATTTGGTAAAATCAGTTTTCAAACTTTTTGCGCTTTTCTTCAATTCTTTTTTCCGCTTCTAGCCGTTCAAGTTTGTACTCGTTTAGATCTACAAACTTAATTATACTACTAAGATTTGGATGAACCTTTTTTATTAATTTGAACATGTTTTGGGATACTTTTCTGTAATCTGAATGGCCTTGCGGTACGGTTCTAAGCTCGATTAGATGTGTTGCTTCACGTAGATTAAGTCGCATAAAAAAAGGATAGTTGTATGCAAAGTTTACAACATATTGTGCTTGCTCTGGTATTTTTTGGCACAAAAGATCAAAAACTTCTTTTGATTTGTACATGCAATCTTTGAAATCTTTTTTGATCCCTACTGTCATGATTTCTTCTGGAATACAAAATCCATGCTCTGTTGTAAGCAATTGCCTTTCCAATGTCAAAACTCGATGCCTATGAAGATCACGAAACATTCCAAAGTTTGTTAAAAAATCAAAAGTATACTCCGTCATCTCAAAGGCTCGTGGTGGTCTATGTCTTCTATTTTGGCGAAGATGTGCAAATGATTGTATGATTTTTTTTCTAGTTGCAGGGCCCATCTTTTTTACTTTAGTAATTATACTTTTGTATGAAATTCCCTGAGCCTGTTCATATAAAATCGCAGAAACTATCTTCTCTTCTGCTTGTTTTTCTGAATCATAATTTACAAGATTGACAAGAAAATCACAATTCTTCTTGATTTTAAGATATTTTTTGTTTAGACTAATCGAAGTTGTCTTAATGTCATTAAGGTATTTTTGCAAGGCTTTGCCATGCCTGTCATCTGCTCTTTTTACAAATGATTTGATGGTAGTATCAAGCTCATGGTGTATCTTTGCGGCAAGTATTCTTTCTTCTTTGAGCCCTGAGCTATACAGTATGGTAAGAAGATATTCAAAGGCTCTGCCGTTTCCAGTTATTCCTACATTTGTAAGGGTAGACGCAGGCAGGATTCCTCTTAGTGTGTCAAGTGCCTTTGCTTTTATTGTAGCATTGTAAATCCTTGTTGCTGATTTGATATCTTCTTCATTTGAGAGGCGTGAGAAAGGAACCTCTATTCCATCAGAGTTTTTGAATTTTTGATTATCAATAGGGTCTCTTTCCTTGATGTAAGTAATCATTTGCTGGATATTCTTTGAATATACATCAAAGTCAAAATTACACGATTCCAGGTATTTGTCTGCATATTTTGAATTCATAATATCTGGCTCTTTGAAAAATTTGTATTCGCCGTTTACTTTTTTATCCCATGCTACATAACGTGAGGATTTTTCAAGATATGATAATCCAATTCTACGATCCTCAATTTTTTTTACGGCAATGTTTGAGAGTCCCTCTATTGCAATTTGAGCTTCACCAAGCTCAGCTACAGAATCATCTCCATATTCAAGCAGGACCCTATTGTAAAACTCTTCACCACGATTTTCATTTTGTAAAAATTCGTCAAGAAAAATCCTTCGCATGCTCTTGTCAGTCCTACTGTATCTTGACATCAAAGCTCCGCGATCAACTTGCCTTGGTGTAATGATGGCAAAGACAGAATCTTTGACGTTTGAAAAGTGCTTTGATAAAATTTCTTTTTCAGAATCGGAAAACTCTGACATCAAGATCCGGCAGTTATTCAATTATAAATAATCATCTACTTGTAGTCACAGATGAATCATGCCTCTGTTCATAACGAAAAATTACGAATGGTTCCATGTATATTTCGATAAATCATTCTACTGTGAAGGCATTAGAATCATTCCATTTTTAAGCAAATATTGTATTTCTGAAATGAAGTCATTGTATGATATTTGTCCGTCTGCCAACCAACCAGCATTATTTTTAAACCATGTTGGAATGTGCACTGATCGATCCAAAGAAGTGCTATTTTCATTTGCCTTTTGTATGATACCGGTGTTGATTAGATACTGAATGGTATTTCCAAAAGTATCATCGCTTATCTTTCCTTGGGACCACAATCTTGCATCATCATTAATCCTTACAGATAATGTTTCATTAGAATCTGAAGGCGGTACTATCATAGTACTTTGATTAGAGGGTGTACTAATTGGAAATGTTTGATTAGATGTCACATTGATAAAAAGCGATCCTAGATTGGAATTCTGATACAACCCAGTTATCTTGTATTGCCCAATTAAGGAATTTCTGTCAAAGATCAATGGAAAATAAAAAGTACCATCTGACGTGATATAGGCTTGATTTTGATCAACAACTCCATCTGGTCCTGTAATATGCAAAATCACCGCACCTCCTCTAGGTGTGTTTACCTTTCCGTAGATGTTAATATCGATTGGTATTTCCTGCGATAAGGCGAATTGAGCCTTATTCCCTTTTACGAATCCAGTTGTCAGTTGCTGGGGCAGGTTCATATTCAAACCTTGATTCTGCGGGATAATTGGGATATTCACGTTGGGCGGATACGTGCTCTTGATTAGTGCGGAAGTTATGGTGGAATTTGGTAAAAGGCTGTTGTGCCACGAGTCCAAAATTATCGTATTTATTCCATTATCTACAAAACCTTGGTGTGTCATTAATCCGCCAATAATTATAGTATTTTCAGATGTTGGGTATATGTTAGAACTGATTGAACCTTGAGGTAAATCCCAAAACTGAACATTGTAAAAGGCATTACGATCATGTCTGATATCCTTGACACCATAAGTAGTCATAGGACCACTCTGAAATTGTGAATCCCTGAAGGTATTTCCATCAAAACCATCAACATAACGTGTATGTTTGCCCGCGAAATCAAATTCGATTCCCCTTACAAAATAATTTCCGTTGATGTTAACAAATGTATTCGCATTTATCCATTGTCCAGACGTCGCATTAAAATCAATTACGATATAAGGATTGGTTATACTTATGTTTTGGATAAGATTGATGTAAACACCAGTTGGGCCACCCTGCATCATAATTCCAATCCAACTCCTTTTGACGGGGTACAATTCGTGTATGTCACCGCCCTCCAATACACACTGCGATATCCCACTGTTGAATCGGAATACGTAACCTATGTATCCTGATGGAACAACAATATGTGCATCTTTTGCTAACTTCAAATGTGTACCGGATTTAAGATCAAATCCTGCAAAATTTTTTGATAGAAAGTATGTGCCTCCTTCTAAGTATATATCGCCTCCTCTACTTAGTGCAGTCTTAATTACAGTATCAGGGGTGTCACTGCTGGCAATTATACCGGTTAGTGGATCTTTTACATAATACAGACCATTAAACTGGTATACGATAGTTCCAAAGTTATTTGTCAAGTCCACACCTTGCGCAAATGATTCTGTAAACAAGAATGTTGATGAAATTAAAAGTACAATGACTGCAATTATGATTTTCATTACAACAATCTCATTTTTTTCCTATCTGAATTAGATCAATTGAACTGTCTTGTCTTGTCAAATTGTGTTTTGATTGCCATCTTATCAAAACCTCTTTAAATGAATCAGCTTCTGATTCGTCTTCGGTATACATCAAAGTCGTCACCCATCTGCCTGTGCCAGCTGTTCCGCCAATGGAATTCATCCAAAAGTTGGTAGGCAAATTTTCAAAGGATTTGTTGTGTTCGTCCCGACTAAGGTCAACCCACCTTTTTGACACAAAATGCAGGATCTCGTCTAACTCCTCTTTTTCAATCATTGGTTCCCATAAAAGAGCAAAGGCATTTTAAAATTGCGGAGAAATTATCCAAAATCCTCTCTTGTACTTTAGCTAAAATGATCTTACCAAAACTTGAAAGCTTGTTAACACTTTGTTGATTATATAAAGTCTAAAACCAGTACCCAATGAGCAAAGAAGAGATCGAGTTTATCGGCAAGCAAGTAAAGGACATGTACGGCACTTTTATCGGCAAAGTCGTTGGGACCATAACTGATATCGACGGAAGTGTACAAACCGTTGGTGTTGATTGCGGTTCTGAAGGGCTAAGGCAGATAGCGTTTGAACAGCTAGTCGTACAAGGAAATTTTGTAATCTTTATCCCTAGGTGGAGATTGCAAGCTCAGAAATTGTTACGCGAAAAGGGTCTGACATTGCGCCGAATACGAGCTTTGATAGACATCGTATCTGAAAACGACGACATGAAGGAGGATGCCGAGCTCATCCACGAAAAATACAAGATGAAACTGCTAACTCTAGAAGAATCAGAAAAGCAAATCAAAGAAATGCTAGATCACAGGCTTGCAGAGCTGGATAGCCATCTCAAGTCAATCAGAATGCTTGTGTTTGATGCCAAGCTGCAACACAAAAGCAACGAGATATCAGACGCCAAGTATGAATCTGTAAAGACACAAACTGTAGAAATAGTAGAATGCATCGAGCACGAAAAGGCAGAGATTGTAAACATCCAACGCAGAATAACAGACCTTTCCGTGGAAAATCTGGAGCGAACAGAAAACCCAAAAGAACAACTTCATTCAGCCGCCGTTTCATATTTGGGAAAAGTAGAAACCCCAACTACGGAACCAACCAAACCTGTAGCACCAATACAAGGCCAGGCGACTACAACTCCCCCAGAATCATCGCCAAAACCTGTTGCCATTGGAGCTGACGGTGCAGAAGATTCTCAAGATTCCGACTGGCTTAGCAGGATGTCATCACAATAAGCCAAAAGAATAGGATATAGTTCGCTTCCGAACCTCCTTATCTTGGACAAATCTTTTTTTAGTATAGCTAGCAGCCTTTGAAGTGAAATTTGTATTTCTTCTAACTGTTGGCAGTGATTATCTCAAAAAATATAGTTTTTAGGACATATATGAGACGTGACTTGGCGCTGTATTTTCAAAATACACACACGGACTTATTATAAAAAATATGAACAAAAACATGAGATAAATGCAAAACACAAAGATTGTAGCAGCAATTGCGTTGGCAACAATGTTTTTTGCCTCTACTGTTCCATTTTCATATGCTGATATATCCAGCGTTGAAATCGACAAACCGACATACCTTGATCACAAATACAAATCAGATCCTAATCTTTGCATATATTCGACTAACCCAAGGGACATAAAGATAGCTCAGCAGGCAATTAGTGACTGGCAGACTCATCTTAGAGATTACACCAAAAACTATAACGCGTGGAATATAAAAATTGGAATAAATCAACAAGACAGGTCGCAGTGCACCGCAGAGATAATGTACTCGCCTTATCCTAACACTGACAAGTTTGAAAGCTCAGACAATGCTTGGTGGAATGAGCGAGTTACTGAATCCAAGGTCCTGGGTCTAACCTATGCCTTTTGGGATAGAGCATGGGTCTATGTATTCACATCAGAGTACTATTTCCCAAACCAAACCCAAATGGTAGATGACGGTAGCGGAAAGTTAAGACCAGCCCCATCAACTATGGTGTCCTTGTCTGATAGACAGATACTGTCAATTACAGAGCATGAGCTAGGGCATGTATTTGGAATAACACAAGATGATAATAATCCGACAAGTGGTGCAGCAATGTCTCAGGGATTAGAAAATGCCAACACTGCACATATTACAGATGGTGATGTTTCCCAAGTAGTACAGAAATACGGAAACACTGGCTTTGTTGGTTAGACATTTTTTTAGAATGTTGTGACATTATAGTGTAAATTTTTTTGTGCTCTAGTCGTAAGTATCGTTTCCAACTCTGAAAACTGATACGAACATTAATTATCAGCAGAAACAATATTCAAGCGTGGTTGGTATTGGGGACAAGTGTGGCTTCTAAAAAATTTTCCGTTCTTGCGCTGTTTGCAGGTTTGGTATTTGTTTTGTCATCTTCAATTCATGATGCACATGCGACTACATTTACAGCAACGCAAAACGGAGAGTGGGTTGATACTGCAACATGGGGAGGTTCAGCTCCTCCAATTACAATTAATTCTGGAGATACAGTATCAATTCCAGCAGGAGTAGCAGTTACAATTACAGCTAGGGTTACAATCTCTAACTCTGGAACTATCAACAATGCTGGTATCATTACCAACATAGAAGGTGCCATCACATCAGATGGCACCATCAACAACTCTGGCACTATCAACAATAACTTCTTTGGTACTTTCATCCCCAATGCAGGTGACACCATCACCAACTCTGGCACCATCAATAATTCTGGTGGTACCATAAACAACAATAGATCTGGCATCATGACCAATTCTGGTACTATAACCAACTCTGGTGGTACCATCAACAATTACATAGGTAACATCTATAACACTGGTACCATCTCCAACAACTCTGGTACAGTCAACAACTTTGGCTACTTATCCAATATAGGCACCATCACAAACTCTGATATCATAAACAACGCCGGCACCATCCTCTCCCCTTGCAACTACATAGGGAACGGTGGAATCATCACCAACAACTCCGGTGCCACCATAAATAACACTGGTACCATCGCATCCTATGAAACCATAAACAACTCTGGAACTATCAACAATAACGTAGAAGGTATCATTACCAACTACTTCGGCGGTGTCATCACAAACTCCGGTACCATAAACAATGCTGGCGGTACCATCAACAACACCCTATCCGGCACAATCACAAACTCTGGTACCATCACGATCACAAAATCTGGTATCATCAACAACCTAGGTAGCATCATCAACTCTAATACCATCTCCAACAGCTCTGGTAAAATCAACAACTCTGGCTACTTTTCTAACACAGGCACAGTCACCAACTCTGATACTATTAACAACACTGGTTACATTGGAAACGGCGGAATCATCACCAACAACTCCGGTGCCACCATAAACAACTCTGGTACCATCAGCTCTTACGGCACCATCACAAACTCTGGTACAATAATAAACTACTCTGGCGGTACCATCAACAAAGTCACAGGCGGTCCCATCTCAAACAACCCCAGTCCCTTCAACTTCACAGTGGGTATCACAAACAGCAACCAATGTGGCGACGGTCCACGAAGTCATCCAGGTGATGATCCCCCACCTAGCAGGATAAAGCCATCCTTTGGTGGAGTTGGAAATATGGTGTTTGCCGATGGTCTCACACTTGATGGCAAAGTCTACAATCTTGGCAATTTTGCGGTAAACATTCCAAAGAATATAGCAAATGTCGGCCAGCCTATAACAATTAAAATAAAAGAACAACTAGGGTTTGGTCCACAGGACTGGAAGTATATTGCAGTATACATGAACTTTGAAGGCAAGAGTCCTGAAACATACAACGCCCATCTTATTTTAAGCAATGACAAAAACGATGGACCAAAACTTGTAGACCCAAAAGGCTACGTCAATGACTTTAAGGTAACAACAGTACTTGACTCTCAATATGTTTACACAACATTTAGCTTTACTGCAGCAAGGGCAATGCCTGATACAAGCATGATAGTAACTGCATGGGACGGTCACAACAGAGTCAACAACGTCTATGTGGGTGGTGCAATTCAATTTGGAAATGATCCCATAGTGAAGCCATATCATGCACCTGATTGGTTACATGAATACACTAGCTTTCAAGATGCATCCTTGGCAGTAGAAAATGAAGGATATCAAAAGCCATTGATATTTGGCCATATTTCAAACTCAGAGCAGGTCTGGAAGGGCAGTGATGGCGGTTCACTCAAATGGCTTTTTGATGATGCCAACAAAACTGTATCATTGGTGATATATGACAACAATGGAATTACTGTATTCAAAAAGACAGAATCCCTAAAGAAAGTAGACGGCATTTATTCAAAGTGCACAGATAGAAAAGATTGCATGTATTCGTGGAGCGCCCATGGCCAGTTGAGCAGAACAGATTCTGGCAAGCTTGAGAAGGCAAAAAAAGATGAGCAAGACAGAGTGTCCGCAACACTTCGTAGCATAGGGTACACCAAACACTATGATCAAACCCAAATGCGCTGATCTTGAAAACAGAATCAATTCCAAAAGATGACTAGATAATATTTGGAGTGGCAAAGTACGCTGAATCTTGATTTATTGGCGCTTGATGGTCGGCTTTTGGACCCATTTTTGCAGAAAAATCAACTCATATCATATGTACAGATTTGTATTATACAAATATGTATATATACAATGAATTCCTACCTATAGATAGAAAATGAGCAGAGTTATCTTGCAGAAGAAAGGATCCGGAAAACATAATTCCAGAACCACATCACACATGCCACGTCTTGATACTATTGAGATGGTAGAAGAAGCAATTTCTGACAAAAAGGAGTTTAGTTCTAAAAATAGACTTTGGAGAGCACTTCCAAAACAGGTCCAGTATCCCACCTTGCTTACTATACTAAATTATCTGGAAAAGTCAAACAAAATAATGTACGACAAGAAAGGTGCCATTCTTTGGATATTTGCAGACACCCCAAAGATAAAGAAGCTGCACAGAGAATCAACAGTACTTAGATAATCTAGTATCCGAATCTCTTTTCATATCTCTTGTGGTCAAATGCTTCTAAAATAGTACAAGATTTTTCATATTTTGTGCCATATACTGTATAAACCAGTCTCCAGCCAGACCTTAGCTTGTAACGAAACAAGGTATGAATTTGATGTTCTTTGACATATTTTTTAGGCCAGCGATCTCTTGGAATTTTGTCACCACATGCATGATCTTTCTTGAGAAGATCTAGTGCTTCGTTGATCTCCTTGTAGATGACACTTTTTTTATCAAGTGAATTGAAGAAATTCATAAAATTAGGAGCGCCGCGTACTGATGTTTTTTCTTTCAAATCTAGCAGGATTGATGAAAATTATTATTTAACATGATAGGTATGAGGCGTGTACGGTCTAGATATTGTTGTGATGTAATTTCAAACCCATTTTGTCTTCGTCAAAAATAAGCAGGGTTCGGTC
>Ga0207101_1046_pt1 | contig 24958 bp, 22 predicted proteins | sample Alteio_BWMinHeat_83_FD_153581 | JGI IMG/M metagenome (GOLD analysis project Ga0207101, IMG submission 153581) | Enriched cells from forest soil in Barre Woods Harvard Forest LTER site, Petersham, Massachusetts, United States -... | ecosystem: Environmental > Terrestrial > Soil > Temperate forest >...
TGCCGGCGATGGAGGGTGTTCCACTGCGGGCGATCCAGAAGTTGATGGGTCAAAAATCCATTACCACGACGGAAAGGTATGCCCACCTGAGCGGGGAAAATCTCGGCGCAGCGGTCGAGAGGATAGAGCGCCTTTTACCAAAATCATTACCAAGAGCCGATGAAGGCGATAGAAAAGGGGCAGAGCCAAGCTCTTGTAACTGTAAGAAAAGACTGGTGCGGAGGGCGGGAATCGAACCCGCACAGTCCTTGCGGACCGAGGGATTTTAAGTCCCTTTTACTCTGGGTTCAACAGGCTTCACATGCCCTTCACCTTGGTCTCAGCGGAATGCCCAACCTCTGAATAACGCCGCCTGTGGGTTACTCAAGTGACGATCCTTCAAGTGCTTGCGCGGCCCGGATGTCCTGAGGTAGTCCCCATTTGACCGGCAGGAAACTCTGTTCTATAAACGGACTAGCTGGGGAGGATGACCGATGAAGAAAACTTACAAGCTTGAGCTTGAGGTAGCCTTGGACGAGACGGACGAGCAGAGGATTATTACGGCCGCCCGGATTCATTTCCGTTCTACGGGGCATGCAGAGGCGCCCATCGGAGAGAACGGGCAAAATTGGAGAGAAGTTTCTGCTGAAGAGGCCGTGCCTGACACAGTTGAGGCGATCATAGAACTGATCTGCGGCGATGCGACATTGGAGGACGCCGGAATTGAACTGGTCAGCGTATCTTGTAACGAGTCAAAATCGGGAACGGCATGGCAGGAGCCCGACGGAAATTGTGCTGAGGCACAAGTGCTTGGGGCCGTTGAAGCGGATGGCCAGGATGCATCTGCGCTGGATGAGTTCGAAACCGGTATGTACCTCTGTCGGTGGCCCAACGGAGAGTTCTCGCTTGTTAGGGCAGAAAGCCGACGGGACGCACTTGTTCAACTCGATGAATGGGCGGAAGCGAATCCGTCTAACTTGGTTCCCATGGACATCTGTATGGTAGATTTTCGGCTGAATAGCTCTGGCAAGATCGAACTCAAGCAGTTTGGCGAGGAGACTGAGTGGATCATTTGGGATCATTGTTATCCCGAGCTGGATCGCGCTCTTTCCAGCGTCAGTGTGGCCTCCAGCAGTGACCGGCAGCGCACTCGTAAAGTCAGGAATTTGATTCGCCGAGCCGTCAATCACGAGCGGACGCGTCTCTGGAAAAAGCAATCAATGTGCCCCGAGGCCAAGACAGAAGCGGGCCGAAAGCTACAGGAACAGTTGGGAATGGCAGGCCCTGTGGCCGATTACTACATCGAGAAAAGCGCCAATCGAATCCTCGAATCGAAGATTCCGGAGTACGGAAAGCCGAATTAGCGTTACACCCACGGAGTTAATGCCTTGATTCACTTGCAACGTGGGCTGACGATTGGCCCTCGCGAGTTCGGGCTGCGCCCTGATAAATTCAAAAAGGGATCAAGCCTTTGACCTACCCCGGGGATGGGTAGCCCCCAAAACACAGGTTCTTCTTGCAACGGCGACTTCTCTTGAGTGTTGTCCACCGTTTCGCCCTTTCCTGACCAGTTTTCATTTGAACGCCAGTCGGTCCACACTGAATTGTAGGTGTTAATCCAGCTGGCGGCCTCCTTCAACGGCAGAGCGGAACTGCATTACCGACGCGATACAATTGTTTCTGCTACCTCCACACCTTGTCTCCGGCGTAAGAGGCTTCGCTGCTGGAAGTTACGCGAATTTCTCGTTAGTGCGTCACGCCCGCTCGTTGGTGAAATTCGGTGCCGTTTGACAAGAAAAAAACCTGAATTAAATAAGCTTCAGGGGATTCCGCCACAACGCTTCCTTAGATCTACACGCGCGCTTACTAGCTTGCCAGCAATATGACGGCGATTTTGACGGTCATCAAAACCACGAGCCGTGGAGTCGGAGTGTAACCCGGATGTTCAAAACGAGAGATTTACCCTGGCGCAGTGCCTCCTAGCGACCCAGAAGTGATGCGTGGTTTGCCCGAACTGCACAACCGTGAATTCATCGTGCTCGAGTTCGCGGTCACGCACGGCCGCCGGACGGATGGTGCCAAACAGAGATGAGCACAAGTGGTTGAAGTCAATGCTCGAAGAACTCATAACCGTTGCCGATCTGGCTAGACACTGGAATTGCACGAGGGACTACGTCTACCGGCGTCTTAACCCAAGTCACCGGCAGTTCATTCCACACAAGCGCCTGCCATCTGGAGACGTGCGGTTCGATATGCAAGAGCTTGTCGGATACTTGAAATCTGCCGACAAACCGGCTAGGGTTCCTACGTCGGGCTCGACGGTCCGGGGAGGCATTGTGATGACCCGGAACCGCGACAGAGCAGGAACCCTTTTGGTGCATGGACGCAACCGCAAATTCTGGCTTGTCCAATGGCCCGAGGGAGGAAAGAGACCGTCGCACAAACTTGGCTGGTGCGATCAGATGACGGGATCGCAGGCGGAACGTGCAAAGCGGCAGTGGATGGAGAAGATTAATCAGCGGCGCGAGCTGGCTGGTGATTCTACGACGCTGGATGGCTTCTGGCAGATGCATTACTGGAACAAAGAACAGCAACAGTCCGGAGACGAGTTAGTTACGATGAGGCCAAGTACGCAAAGGGACATGAAGTGCGCTATGCACAAAATATGGTTGCCGCGTTTCGGTCCCCGGAACATGGATTCGCTCAAGACAAGTGAGATTCAGAAGTTCCTGGCGAGCTTGATCGGTCCCAGAGGAGAGGGAAAGATCGGCCGCCAAACGGCGCTGAAGTTCAAATCGTACCTCAGCAGTATCTTCAGCGCAGCGATCCGCCTGGAAGCCGGGGTTCTCCGTAATCCTGTGCGTTCGGTGAGGGTTGTTGCCGAGGAGCCGGAGAAACCACGTACGTACCTCACTCCGGAGCAGGCCGTAGCTATTGAAGAGAAGCTAACCGACCATCGGCATCGAATGGCTTGGAAGCTCAATGTGTGGGCCGGCAATCGCTGCGGAGAAATCCGCGGCCTGCGGTGGAGGAACGTTCTTTGGGATCTCAACACGGTCGTAGTGACGGAATCGGTTTGGGAGGGCAATTCGACGCCACCCAAGACGAAAAAGGGCTACCGCAAGGTTCTGCTAACACCGAATCAGATGGCCGAGTTGAAAAAATACAGAGACCAGAACCATCCCGATGCGGGCCCAGATCGTTGGGTATTTCCTGGCAAGCGCAACCGGCCTCTCGATATGGGCTGGTTAATGTCGAAACACATCAAGCCGATCGCAAAGAGCTTAGGCATCCTGCGAGTCCACTGGCACGCGCTTCGGCACCTGAACAATTCGCTGATGCTCAACGAAGGCGTAGACGTGGCGACTCGCATGGACCGGCTGGGGCACGTGACGGATCGAGTGAACCTGATCTACTCGCACTCCGGAGACGCGGCGCAGCTGGCGGCATCGGGTGCCATCGAGAGAAGATTGGAGGCTGCCCGGGTTTGCCTCGAAAAGGAGCGGCGGACCACGCCTCAAGCCCGGTCTCCGCTCTTAACTGTGACTCAAACTGTGACTCAGAATGATGGGACAGGGTCAAATCATTGAAAACATGGCAGGGGTGGAGGGACTCGGACCCACGACCCTCGGATTAGAAATGTAGGCAAGGCAGTCTATCTCGTTGACTTTGCGGCACGGTTGGCAACCGACAAGCGACAAGCACGCAAAAACACCCTTGGAACGCTCAAGTTGTACCTATCTTGTACTCGCGGAATCGCAGTCCGGCTTATTTCTTCTTTGGTTCGACGGAGGAGCCTTTACAACAGCTTCTTCCGAGTTGGCCTGGTGGATTTCACCAACGCCCCGGACTGCGGACATGATGCTTGACGTGGGCTCAGGTGGCGGTTCCCTGGCATTCGCGATTGCCGAACGGAGCTTGATTATAAGTTATGAAATAATCAATTACGGAATTGTATCTATAATACTTATTCACTACATTGCGCCGTGTAAAACCCTGGCGGCAATGCTGACGTAGGCCTCGGGACGTTTTGGGGGACACTGAGGAGTTCAAAGTGGTATGAGAACAGTCCAGTTGATGAGGTATACTTTTTTGACCGCGGAGGTATTGGAATGACTGCAGTCCCGGAAAGCTTCATTCTCGCCTCCCAGCAATGTTTTAATGCTTGCGATCATTCTCTTTGGTCAGTAGGTCGGGCCTCCCCAAGAAGTCTTTGTCGATCTGTGCTTCGAGTCGCTCTAAGCCATCGGGAAATTGGTTGAGGTGACCCAAAAGGTCAGCGACGGCATCCCCCTCCCCGGGAGGCGGGCTGGCACCTGCGAACAGGTAATCCGTCAGGCGCTCCGCGTGCTGTACCGTCGCGAACACCAAGACGGTAGCGGCTGCCCAATCGGAATCTGCAAAGTTGTCTTCCTCAGTTGGTCCCCGATTGCCCCTTGGCGCGAGTCGAAGGTTCCCTCCTCCGACTGAGGACAGAACCGGGGTCAGCAACCGACGTAGTTGCTCCGTCTCTGTCCGTAGCGAGGCAAGGTGGTCGCGCATCATGACTTCGAGCAGCCACCGGCTGACCGGATCAAGTTCTCTAATTTCTGCCGGGGGATACCGGTTGGCTAATTCCCGCATAGCTCCGGCTTCCGCTGAGGCCGCGAGGGAAAGAGATACGGCCTGTTTGGAAAGTTCAGCAATTTGCATTTCAACGGCCATGGAATCGGCGCTGTCTCCGGCCTGTGTCGAGCTCGCGGCGCCACGACGCCGGGCGAAGTAGTCACGCAACTGGTCTTCGATCGGAAGTTTGCTGCTCTGCGCCTGGAATGCCGCGCCCCGACGAGCCAGGGAATCTCCAATCATCAGGGCCGGACCCGTCGTCGACCGAGGTGGCGCCAGGCCCGTTAAACTAACTTCGGCCGCCGTTTCGATATTTGCCTCTAATAAAGGAATCCCCTGCAATGCCCCCACGAGCTCTTGCCTCCGCTCGGGGGTCTGAGTAACGCCATGGACTCCAACGTGGCCGGCGGAATCTATCGTGATCTCGATAGACTCAGTAACGCAAGCTCCGAAGCGGTGAAGGGCATATCGCGCCTTGATTTCAGCGGAAATTGCTTCGGTCAGGGTCGGTGGAATCCTGGCGAGTGATGTTGCGGCCGGCCTCGAGGGGGGGGAGGGAGCGACCGACAAAAACGCGTCCGAAAAAATCGCCGGATCGACATGATTCAGGGGCGCAACTTCAAAGACTGTCTCCGTCAACTGGTATTCCCGGACGCCATCCTCTCCCTGGACATCAAGCTGTTGCGCGACCGGATGCCAATCGTCGGCACGAATGACCAGCGAGGCTCTGATGATCGCATTGTCCGCGAACGGACCCGCCGCCGCGGTGGTCAACGTGAAGGCGTTGCCACCGTCCGGTAAGTGTGTGCGCGTTACGTCCTCGCGATGCCGGCGGACGGATTCGCGCCAGGACTCATAGTTGACCGCCGAAAGCGGACTCGCTGGATTGATCTGGTTTGACCGAAGGATTTCCTCCAACTCGCGTAACACGGCCGGAAGAGTAGTCGATTCTCCGGATTGAGGAGGGGAGGCGGGAGCGGCTCGTCGTTTCGGCGGCTGGGGACGTCCCTGGCGAACTTCCGCAGACCGAGGATCAGTCAGCCGCGGACTTTGCACCTCTTCCGCCCGTTGCCGGAATCGATGATTGGCAATATCGTTCCAGATGTCCCAAGTTACGGCTCTGGGTGCCAGCGTACCCTCTCGCCGGATTTGGATCTGCTGGTGGATAACCGGCTCGGGCATCGCCAGGGTGCGCTGATCCTGGGCTTCCTGAGCGTTCTGAATAAGCTGGTTGGCCGAAAGGTATGAAGCTCTGGAAAGCAGTATGACCGAGATCCCCACCAGCGCGATGAGAAGAGCTCCTAGGGACAGCCTCACGGCGGGGGACCAAAAAGATGAAATCCGGCCCAAGAAATCCGGCCCATGGAATCTTCGCGGCAGCCCCTCGGTTTCTGCAATCACACGATCCAATCGGCCCCGAAATGTCCGCCACCCAAGCGGTGGCGGCGCGACCGTCGCGACGAGTTCATGATTCAAATATCCCACGAATGCCGCGATCGTCTTCTCGATTTTTTCCAGAGCCACGCGACAGGTCCAACAAGCTTGCAAATGGCTTTGGGTTTTTCTGATTTCATCTGCGGGCAGCTCACCGTCAATGTAGACAAGCAAATCATCCTTGGAAATATGCCAGTCTTCCTTCTTATCGAAGTAGTTCACTCCAGGAGGCCTATTCATGGGTGTCTCTCATCAGTTTGGTAAGGCCCCGGCGCAACGACTGAGCCACATTGGCAATAGTGATTCGGAGAATTTCAGCAATCTCTGCGTACCGAAACCCTTCGGCCCTGAGAACTAGGCATTGCCGCTGCGTCGGCGTCAGCTCCTGCAGGGCGACCTGAATCCTTTTAGACGCTTCTCGCAGGAGCAGGGATTCCTCCGGGTCGGGAGCTGGATCCTGGGTCCGCCCAGAAAAGTCGTCCCAGGTAGCCAATTCGAGTGCTACAAGGCGTTTACTTCGGCATTTCTGGTTGATCGCGTAATTGTGCGCCACTCGAAACAGCCAGCCGCGAACATTGTCGATCGTCTCGCCCCTGTGCAGGCAGCGATAGAGCTGCAAGAAAACGTCTTGCGTCAGCTCTTCCGCGTCGTAACGGTTTTCAACCAGCACCATAAGATAGCGATAAATGGAATTGCGAAACTGCTCGAAGAATTGCGTCACTCTTTCTTCTGTCGGGAGGGTTGCATTCTCCGGCCGAACTGCTTCAGGGGCAGGGTACCAATCGAGAATCGAGTTCCCCGCGGATTTCGGTTCTATCCGGCTATCGAAGACGGGCGCGCCCACTCCCTTGCGCCCGCGCCCTGCGCGTTGCTCCGCACGCATTCCAGCCCCCGTCGAACTCCGGTGAATATATGACAGTTTAAACCGTAAGTTTGTGACACATACGGGAAAATTTTTTTGACCGATATCGTCATTCTTGGCTGGCGAGCTGGTAGCGACGGTCAGTGCTTCATTCGCACCGCGTTCGCAGGCTGAGCTTCCGAACGCGGTGCGAATGAGAGAAACAGGGTCATTTCGGTCCGGAAGCGCGAAGCCCTTCCGCTAAGCGGCGCGTTGGAGCCGCAAGCATCGGCCATTTTGGAAAATGGTGTCAACCGACCGGCGGCATTGCGCGCACAAAAAAAACTTTAAGCGAGTGTCACAAAATGTCCCCCTCAAGTGTCTTACGGCCATAAGGGCTTCACTTACGAATCAATAAGCAACGACTGGCGTCAGGGCTTGGTGAAAATCAAGGGGGAAAAGAACATGAAGCATTGGGACGGTATACTCGTGCGATTGGTGGCCGCAGCGCTTGTTTTTCTATGTGCAACTGGATTGACAGAGGCGTCCATTAACCGTGGCGACGTTCAGGGGACAGTGACTGACCAACAGGGTGGCGCTGTAGTGGGAGCCAGGGTGGTGGTCAAAAATCTTGACACCAACGTTCAGCTCGACCTGAAGACCAACTCCGTCGGCTTCTATCTCGCCGCTGAATTGGTCCCAGGGAAGTACTCGATCTATGTTCTGGCCAATGGCTTCAAGCCTCTGAACGTGGCCGATGTCGAGGTACGGCCGGCTGCATTGGTTACGGTAGACGCCCAATTAGAAGTGGGAGCCGTTGCGCAGGCCGTAACGGTTACAGCCACCAATCCTCTCGTTCAAACCAGTGCATCCAACTTCACAAATACCGTGGGTCAGCGGCTAGTCGAGGACTTGCCGATGGTGGGCCGAGACATTGAGGGCTTCGCTGCGCTAATGCCCGGCGCGGTAAGCGCTGTGGGACCTCCGGGGAGCATAGCTGGATTTAACAGCGCTTATACTGGTTTTCCTGACCCCACGCATATAGAGGGATCGGGAATCGCGGTCAACGGGGGTCAGGGATATGCCAATCAGTGGTTCTTGGATGGCAATTTGAATACCGCCCAAGGTGTCGACAACGCTGTCGTCAACCCTGCTCCGGAGGCAGTTGCCTCAATGCAGGCCGTCACCAATAACTTTGCGCCGGAGTATGGGCGCACCTCGGGAGCCGTATTCAGCGTCGTGCTAAAGTCCGGCACCAATCGACTCCACGGCGATCTGTATGAATATAATCGCAATAGTTACTTCGCGGCGTTCAATCCTTTCGCTGCGCGGACATTCAACGGTGGCCCGGCTGTGCCCAATTACAATAACTGGAACCAGTTTGGCGGGACCATTGGCGGCCCGGTTGTTATCCCACATGTTTACGATGGTAAAGACCGCACCTTCTTTTTCGTATCCTTCGACGATTCCAAGCTCGCCGCGCGGGCACAGTACCTCGGTACCGTTCCCACGTTGCTTGAGCGGCAGGCGAATTTCAGTGAGTTTCCAAATGTCAAGCAGTATGGAATCTATGATCCATTGACGACCACTTATAATACTGCGACCGGTACTTATCAGCGTCAGCCTTTCCGAAACCTCGATGGCACGCTCGCAAGCTCGCTTCCGGCCAACAGGCTGGATCCAACGACTCTCTACTTCCTTTCCACGTATCCGAAGCCGAACTTCCTTTATGGACCCGACCAGAACGCAGGAGGTTGCCTAAACACGTGCGACAACTACTTGAGTAGCTATGGCAGCGCCCAAACCACGCACAATATGACCTTCAAAGTGGACCAGAAGATCGATGAAAAAAACAGATTATTCGCGGAATTCCTGTATAACCCTACCGACTATGCGATGAATAGGCTGCCTTGGAGTGGACCCACGGCGCCTGTAGTCGGGTTTTACGGAAACTTTCCCTTTAGGATTACAAATCTGGTCGCCGCCCTGGGACTCAATACAACATTCACTCCGTCGCTACTGAATGAGTTTCGATATTCCTACTCCCGGCAAGCTGATATTGCCGTGCCACTGGGCACTTCGCTGGGTGCACAGGATATTGTGCAGCACATCCAGGGCCTGAACCTCCCAGTGAATCCACCGTTGCAGCCCACCCCGATTTTCGCCATCGGCGGCTTGAGCTCTTTTGGCAATACCGGCTCTAACGCGGATCAGGTCACTCAGGGTCACACAATCATCGACAATCTCACCAAGATCATCTCCGCGCACACCATTAAAATCGGCGTGCTGTACCGTCTCGACCAGACAGGGAACAAATTGCCGATCTACGATGACCTCTCCTTCGGTGGCGGCTTGACACAAAACTCAGTTACGGGTCAAGGCGGCAGCGGCCTTGCCCAGTTTCTGTTGGGAGCGGTGGATCAGAACTCCAACGTTCGGTGGGTTTTCCCCACGTTTTCGTCGACAAAGGAATGGGCTGCTTATATCCAAGACGATTTCAGAGTTACCAGCAAGTTATCCTTGAACTACGGTCTGCGCTGGGACCGCTGGGGCTGGCCGGCGGACCGTTTCGGCAATGCAAGCTACTTCAATTTTACCCAACCCAACTCGGTAATACCCGGACTGAAGGGCCAGATCATTTACGTAAAGCCGGGTGAGACCATGTTACCGGGCCATAATGCAGACTTCGCACCGAGATTCAATTTTGCTTACACGCTCACGCCGAAGACGGTAATCCGGGGTGGGTGGGACATGATATACAATGACGATTTATCGGCATCTTTTGGCCAGAGTACGGGCCCGGCGCAGGGGCCCGGTTTCAATGCATATTCATACTGGACAAACTACGATGCCACCGGGCAGGGACTAACAAACACATCCATGGTGCCGGCTTTTATTCTGAGCCAGGGCGCCCCGCCACTTCAGCCTTTTATGCGTCCACAGCCGAGCAATGTCCAAGTAAATATTGGATCTCCCGGAGCAGGCATCCTAACTCAGATTCCAACTACGCACGATCCGTACAATGAGGTGTGGAACTTCACTGTCCAGCAGCAGTTGCCCGGAGACATGGTACTCACCGTCAGCTATGTGGGTAACGAAGGCCACTTTCTGAGCGGTGAGAACAATCGCCTGTACAATTACGTTTCAACGGCTAATACTCTTCAGTACCGCGACCAGTTGAATTTCCGTGTGCCCACGCCAGCTCTATATCAGCTGGAATGGGGGCCGCAGGTTGCGCAATCCCAGTTACTCAAACCGTACCCGCAGTACAACTATGTCGACAATTTCTTGACGCACGATCTCAACAGTAACTACCAAGGTTTACAGGTCAATGTTTCAAAGCGCTATTCCCACGGGTTGAGTTTAAACTCGTCCTACGCTTGGCAAAAAAGTATCGTGTCTCCCGGCTTGTCACCTCTATATGCCGCTACGTTAACCGGTGGCTCGTTTGGTCCTCGAGGGGGTCTGGCCGTAGAGACTCCCGGTCTCGTTGGCTTCGGCTACACCTCCGCGCAAGACAAGGACAACCGGAATGGAGACAGGACCGTATCCCCGTTCGACGCGACCAACGTTTTTAACTTATCCTGGACGTATGAACTGCCTACTGCAAGCTTTGTAAGGGGCAAAGGGCGTGTTGCCGATGCATTTTGGGGAGGCTGGAAGTTTGCCGGCACATTTACGGCTTCTGGTGGATTGCCAATGCATATCACTGGTCCCAGCAACCCTTTGACTAACCGGGTGAATTTAATTGGCGACCCGAGTGCCAGACGCGGCTCAAAGACCCGCTACCAGCTAGAGCAGCAATGGTATAACCCGAATGCATTTGAGGCGGTGTTCGGGTCCGACCCGCAGATTATCCAACTCAAGACCAGTGGGACGCCGGCACAACAGGCTCAGCATAATGAGTTCTACAGGTTTGGCACGGCTGGCTACTTGCTCGGTAACGCACGCGCGCCGGGCTTTTGGGGCACGGATATGAGCCTGTTCAAGCAATTCAAGATTACCGAATCGTCGCACCTGCAGTTGCGCTTCACCGCGTTCAACGCTTTAAATCATCAAAATCTGGCCTTGCCTGGAACGGGTTGGTGTTTGCCGCCAAATCCGGACGGCTCAACTGACGCGGTCCACAAATTTGGCTGTTCGTTTGGCAAGATCACCAACATACAGACGGATCCTCGATCTCTGCAGTTTGGACTTAACCTTCAGTTTTAGAAGGTACCGAACAGAAACGGGGCGCTTCCCCGATCCTTGTTGGATCACTCGCCGGTGCAAGTTCGTGCGTTGCCAGAATTAAGCGACGAACGAGTTCGATCAAGCACCGGGAAGCGCTCCTGACGTCGCATTACGGCATTTCCGAAGGGTAAATAAATCATGAATAGGCGGCGATTCATAAAAAGGTCGTTGATTCTGACTGGCGGAGCGGGAATGCCGTTCAAGACGGTCGCGGCTAATCCGCCGCAGGGGCTGAATACTGAACATGTTGACACGCAACAAGGGAAAATCCCGTTGTCTCCTAGAGAGGGACCCTTTGAAATATTCGGTCGGACCTATGTTTATAATGCTTCCCCTACTTTTGAAACGGGCATTGTACTGCAAAAGGAAAATACAAACCCACAGGCAAAAATTAAACTTAAGGATTCGACACAGATTCATGATACGCCGTTCGGAGCCATGCCTGCTCAGTTGCCACGCCTGCCCCAAAATGACTACACCTCCCACTGGTTGGAATATTACCAGGCACCCTGGGAACGCTGGGATCATCCCGGCGATTTCCTGCCCAAAAATCTTATTGATGGCGATTTGACTACAGAGTGGTGCAGCAGAGAGCAGTCCCAACCGGATGCTGAAAACCAGTGGATTCGCATCGATCTTCCGGTAGAGCAAGAGCTCCATGAAATAAAAATCCATCCCTGCCACCTCATGAAACTGGAGCAGTTCAAAGGATTCGGACTCCCCGGTTCTCTGACAGTCAAATTGAGCCGGGACGCCTGGCACTGGACAAGTGTGCGTACGAGCGAGCCGATTCCGCCCGAAAAAATGAAGGAACCGGTCGCAATAAAGTTGAATCAGCCGCTACGGGCGAAGCAAGTCTGGATTGTGGGCGATCAATTGCGAAGCTGTAATCTTCCATTTGGTGGATTTGGTGGCGGTCATTATTATTTCATGTGCGGGGGAGTCGAAATCATTGACAGTAAGGGCGAAAACGTGGCGCTCGGATCCCGAGGCTCCGGTGTTCAGGTGTCCTCGACCTATTACGGGCCTGGGGACAACTGGGAGATTTATGAATATCTTTGGCCGACGATATGGGATCAGGGATTCTCCTGGGCCCGGGTGTCGGGCTGGGGCGGCACCTTGCTTTGGAGCGCCGTGGAACGAGAAAAAGGGAAATACATCATCGATTCACGAAGCGATGAGGCAATCGGCGAACTGGTTCGCAACGGCGTCAAACCAACGATGATTCTCGGTTATAACAATTCACTTTATGATCAGGGAGGCTGGATTAAATTTGCGCTGGCTGGTGAGGCAAAACAGGCGTTTATCGAGTATTGCCGTTTCATGGCCAAACACTTCAAGCGACGAGTAGCCTGTTATGAGATTTGGAACGAGCCCGGAATTGCATCGGACGAACAACTGGCGATTTATTGCCGGCTCCTGCGCGACGCGGCGGAGGTGATTCGTCAAGAAGATCCCGACGCCCTGATTTCTTTTGCAGGTCTGGGTATGCAATTCTATCTGCCTGAAGCAAAGGCGAAAAATTACAGCTCCCGGATTTTTGACCGATTGTTGGCTGGTGACTTTTTGGTTAGTGGAATCAATGTGGCCAAACTCGTGGATGCCTTCGGTTGGCATGCGCAAGGGGAAGCGCGGTACGGCGAGCCGAACGCCGCGGAGAGTTTCGCGTCTTATCGCCGGGGAGTCAAGACTTTTGGGGAGGCCGCCCGAGCTCACGGATTTAAAGGGATACTTAACGCATCGGAATTCTGGTTGGGTGCGGCCTATCCGCCTTATGGTGTTCAAGGCTTGGAATTTGCTGGTCAGCAGTCAACTATGACGGAAATACGTAAAGCCAAAGACACTGCCCGGTTATTCATGTTTCAAGCCGGGATGGGAGTCATTTCGTTCTGGTGCAATAATTGGTTTACCCAGGTGCAGTGGGATGACGGTTTTTTTCGAAGTGGTTTCGCCGCCGATCCCGTCAGCCCCGTTCAGCCCGAGGCCTTATATTATGTCATGCGTAATCTGTGCACTCTGATGCAGGGTGCCAAACCGTCAGAGACTGTCGCAGCCGCACTCCTGAACCGTGCTCGATCTGTCGATATTGCCGAGTTCATCTTGCCTGACGGGGCCTATTGTATCGGACTTTGGCTGACCGATAAAAGCGGCGATTTCTGCGAAGGATTCGAAACCGATCTGAGCATTAAGGGCATTGAAGCCGGGGAAATTTTCGGCGTTGATACCCTCAACGGCTTTGAACAAAAACTGAATTATCGACAGCGGCAGGCGGAAGTGATCATCCCCAATATTCTTATCCGCGATTACCCCCTTTTGTTGCGGATTGAACCAAAGGGATGAGGCAGATGAACGTGACTGAGGACATCCCAAATTCGGCATTCGCTCACCCGTTAGTCCGCACGGCTCTACAGTGTAGCTGAGCTCTAGAACAAGCAAGTAAACCTGCCGGAGGAGCTTCAACAACTTCGATGAGTCAGGATAATCGTAGCGCGTGTCAATTCAGATTGGGTGCTTCCGCATTGCTGCTTCTGATTATGGGCCTGCCGATTTTCCTCGGGGCGCAATCATCGGGTTACCGTCCCGAAAACCTAGACCTCATGGTGCGAGAGGCAAAATATGAACACGGCAAGGTGACGGAGCTGATGGTAGACGGCCGATACGGGTTTGTAATTCAGCCGAACGGTCCTTTGGACAGCGAACGAAGGTGGGTTTGGGACTGTCCTTCCTGGTATGCGGTCTTGAGCGCGCCTCCTCCACGCGGGAGTGTGGCTCATCGATTCTACGTGGAGTCACTTCTTGCGAAAGGTTTCTGTGTGGGTGGCATCGATGTGGGCATCTCTTGTGGCAGTCCCGCTGCCGCGAAAGTCTGCGACGATTATTATCGGGTGGTAATAGCCAAATACAGGCTCAACCCGCGGGTACGGATGATTGGACAGAGCAACGGAGGCCTCATCGCCTATGCCTGGGCTTTTCGCCATCCGCAATCGGTGGATCGGATCATGGGCATTTACCCAGTCACCGACATGCGGACCTGGCCGGGTCTGGATAAAGTTGCCTCCCAAGTAATGACGACCGCGCCAGATCTCAACTATAACCTGACTCTCCAAGAGCTCACAGCCAGGCTAAAAGAGTTCAATCCTATCGATAACCTCAGGCCACTCGCCGAGGCTGGCGTGGTCATATTGCACTTGCACGGAAACAAAGATGATTTAGTACCCATTGGACCGAACTCCGAGGAAGCGGTCGAACGGTATCGGGTTCTAGGCGGCGAGGCTGACCTTATCGTTTTCGAGGGCCGAAGCCATGGTCCAACCGGAGGCCCACAGTTTCATGATGAAGTGTTCTATAACTCAGACCGGGCGCTCCAGTTTCTACTCGATCCTTGCTGCCGCATTCAAACCAAGGCGAGCAGCACGAGGTAATTGGAAAAGTAGATACAGATCGGCTTGCTTCGAGCGAATAACTCCGCATGTTACCTTAGTTGGCCAGGATATGTTCCAAGAGTGCTTACTGAACGTTTCGGGTCTAGAATGTTCACGGGGTTGTGATGAATTAGAATTGGCACCATTTTTCTGGTGTGGCGCGGGTGCAGTACCAACTTGCGCGACGACCCGAACTTCTGCGTTTCCATCACGGTTTGGCTGGCACTGACATTTCTGCTTCGTGTGGCCCGGTCCCTGTCGCCGTTGAGCGGGCCACGCGTACCCGCGAAGGCCGTATCTTTGCTGGCCAACGTAGCAGGATTGATGAGAAACCTAGTCGTCTTCAAGATTGGTTCCTCTATAGTACCCGGCGCGAGGCGCAACCACCAGTCCGCAATCATGAGAAACGCTGAGCAGTGAGATCTGGTGATTTCGTCTCATGTGCCGGTACACCGTTCTCGATCCCTGGGCCGCCTCCAACAGGGCGTCCATTTCCGGTTTTTCGAGATAAGTCAGGGGGGATTGAGGGGCTTTTTTGAACGGAACCGTATGGATGGCCGTGTAGCACTGAAGATGCTCCGGGCTGTTCTGGCCGATGAAGTGAGCCAAGGAGCGGATGGCGGCAAGGCGCTGGTTACGGGTCGAGATTCCGCAGTGCCGGGTTTGTTGCAGGTCAGCCAGGAAGGCTTTGGTGCGTTCAACCGAAAGGTCTTCCACCAGGAGTCCATCGAGAGGCCTCTTGGCGTGGCGGGTTCCTGTCACCCGCATCGGGCGAAGGCTGCTTTTTGACTACGACCGAATCGTAGAGTGGCTCGAAGAAAGGACAGTGGAGGATGGTGCAGACGTACCTAGTCAAAAGGAAAAGCGGCCGCTGGTACGCGAAATATCGTAAGCCTGATGGAAAATGGTCGCATCGCTCCCTGTACTCCACCACCAAAGCGGCTGCCCAGGTTCGCTACAGTCAGTTCCTGAAGCAACTGGAAGAGCGCGAATTGCTGTTTTCTGAAATCCGGCCGCTGCGCCTTAGAGAGTTCGCGGACGAGTACCTTCGTTATGTGAAGTCTCACAAGTCGTCGAGCTGGCACAGCAAACGGTCGAACTACCTTCACACGACCATCCTGCCATTCTTTGGCGCCGATACCCATACGACCGCACCATCAAGAGCAAATCCAAAAGAAGCATCTGAAGAAGGCAGCGATTGCCGCCGAGATTGGGCCAGAGATAGGCTGGCACACGTTCCGACACACCTATCGTTCTTGGCGCGACGCATCGGGCGCTCCGCTTAAAGTGCAGCAGGAGTTGATGCTCCACGCGAGCATCATGACCACGATGAACGTCTATGGAAAGGCTATGCCGAGTATCAAGTGCGAAGCGAACAGCAAGGTCGTTAGCATGGCGCTGGCGAAAGAAAAAAAGAGAGCCGATTGAGGCGGCTCCCTGAGCGATTTCTTCTTATTGGGGGTTTTTGGGGGTTTATCGTCCTTCCCTGTTTCCCCGTAACTCTATGATGGCGTTGGTTGCGGGGGCTGGATTTGAACCAGCGACCTTTGGGTTATGAGCCTGAAGAGAACTGGCTACCTGATTGATTCTACGGCACGAGTGGCAACCCAAGGACGTTTCAGGAAGTGTTGGATAGCCCTATTGGGGGTCTAAAGGGGGTTTGTTTGGAGGAGCGCTCGTCACAGAAGTTTCTCCTTCGGATTAGTTGAATTATAAGACGTGGCGTCCGGTTTTCGGTGGCTGAAAATCAATCGCCCGGTCATCATGTTCCACTGTCGCCGCGCTTATTCACGATTCACGCCAGGGGCCTCCGGGCGGCCAGCGCATGGCTGGTTTCAGGCTGCGTATGAGTGCAAGCGTCGGAGGCATCAAGAACTCATTCAAGGCCACCGTAACCTCTGGAAACGCAATCCGGTCTGGTTTCAGCCCGGCCTTCCCGACAAACGCTTTCCACTGCGCTTGTTTATCGGGGCTGGCCGAGAATTCCGGAGTCAGAGCGAGAGGAGCTTCTGTCGGCAGGACGGTTCTTCGGCGAGTGAACGTGCTCTTGATAGCTTGACCGAGCACGATACCGCCGAATTCGAATTTGCGCGACAGAAACCAGATGTCGTAGAAATCTCGCATCCTGCTGTTTGCAATGCCCAGCATCACCATCGCCTGAAACTTTTCCGCCACGACCGTCTCCCGACGATAAGCTCGCAGATGAGGAGCCGGAAATTCAAGAATTGTGGGGAATTCAACGTCTTCCGGCGGCGGAGTAACGGCGTCCCCGAAGCCCATGTCCACCTGAATTTGGATTCGTGCCTGCTCCAAATGGGCGATCAGAATAATCCGCACGCCGCCATAGTCGAGATCCTCGCGGATATCATCTCCTTCCACAGTCTCGGCCGCAAACCTAAGGCCGTCAGGCTCGACTTGAATGTTACAAATGTCTCGGAAGACCTGTTCGAGCCGCTGGACACTGCTTTCGCCACTTCCAAGCAGGTCGAGATCACGTGTGGAGCGATACGGACCCGCCCCCCACAGGGTAAATAGAGTCGCTCCCTTCAAAAGAAACTGGCTGGAATGTTCCGACTGGCTGAGCCGGTACAGAAGTCGCTCGATAGCGTAACGTGTGAGGAGAATTCCGAAGTCGTCTCCGCGCTGTCTAGCGAGATTGGAAAGGCGCTGGCGCACGGATGCGGCAAGGTTGCGAATACCCTTGGGGCTCATGCGATCGACTCCAGATAGGGGCGCATGACGTTGGCGACCCGGCAAACCTTTGCATACTTCCACATCTCGTCCATCGTGGCGCGTCGGCGCCGCCAGCAGTCTCGAAGGGCCTCAAGCGCTACGTCCAGGCCAATCTTGTTCCGATACTTGAAGCAGTCGGCCACCGTCTTCGCGGGGCTGTAAACCCGGACATGGACTTTTTCGACGATATGGTCCTCGATGCCGGAGGCGAGGGCTTCCCCTGAAAAACGGACGATATGCAGGCGCATGTTATCCACCTTGGGGCGCCAGGCTTTGTCGTCAATAGCCATCCAGACTTCCGACGGCGCTTGGGTTGTGAGGCCGTGGAATCTCAGTGCGGAAAGAAGGCAGATTATTCCTCGCGGTACCCGCTTGCATGCTTCGACAAGGCTGTGATGCTCGGTCAGATGAGCATCGCTTGCTACGTAGAGACCGCGTCCAACTTTCTGGAGCTGGCCTCGACGCTGAAGACGAAGGAGATATTGACGGGAAATGTCGTGCTGCGTAAGGTCGCGGGGGCGCAGTACTCCTGCACGTCTCACCAGAGTCATCACCTTGTCTTCAATAAGTTTGGGCATTTACAAATCCTAGGGAGATACAACTAAATCCCGAGGTATTGTAACTCACTTTGCATCGTGATGCTACCGAATGTCGAGAGTGCTTGTGGGCTTAGGGTCTGTCAAATAATAACTGTAACAAGTTGAACCATTCTGCCGTATACTCCGGGCATGGTAGACGCAGAGCGTACCCGAGACAGATTCGGTTTGTTGTCGATCTTTCTGGATGAACGAATGCGACGACTGGTGGCGGCAGCCGAAAGTGTAGCCCTGGGTTACGGAGGCGTTTCGAAGGTCTCTCGCGCCACCGGGGTTTCGCGCCGGGCGATTACCGAAGGGGTCAAGGAATTGCAGTCGGCGCCGCCCAGAGTCCGGGCCGTGCGCGGTTCGCGCGTACGGCGGGAGGGCGGGGGGCGGAAGAAAGTGCTCGAAAAGGATCCTGCCCTGGCGCGGGAGTTGGAACGGTTGGTGGAACCGGTGACACGCGGTGACCCGGCATCGCCGCTGCGTTGGACATGCAAGAGTGTGCGCCGCTTGGCCGGGGAACTGAATGAGCAAGGGCATTCGGCCAGTCATCAAACCGTGGCCGCTCTGCTGGGAGACTTGGGTTATAGCCTGCAGGCCAATCGCAAGACGCGAGAGGGATCCTCGCATCCGGATCGGAACGCGCAATTCGAACACCTCAATCAGAAGGTGCGACAATACTGGGCGAGCCGACAGCCGGTCATTTCCGTGGACACCAAGAAGAAGGAGTTGGTGGGCGACTTCAAGAACGGGGGGCGCGAGGTAAGACCCAAAGGGAAGCCCGAGCCCGTCCGGGTACACGATTTTGAGATTCCGGCTCTGGGGAAGGTCGCTCCCTATGGGGTCTACGACCTGGAGCAGAACACCGGCTGGGTCAACGTGGGAGTCGATCACGACACGGCCAGCTTTGCGGTCGAAAGCATTCGGCGGTGGTGGTACACGATGGGCCAGCCGGTTTATCCACGGGCGAAGCGACTGCTGATCACCGCCGATTCGGGCGGGAGCAACGGGGCTCGTCTGCGGCTGTGGAAATGGGAACTGCAAAAACTGGCGGACGAAACCGGGCTGCGCATTGCCGTTTCCCACTTTCCGCCCGGAACCAGTAAGTGGAACAAGATTGAGCATCGACTATTCTCTTTCATTAGCCAAAATTGGCGCGGCAAGCCGCTCGTCCGTCACGAAGTTATCATCCAACTGATTGCGGCAACCACGACTCAGGCTGGCCTGCGGGTGAAGAGTCAACTGGACACCAATCGGTACCCAGCAGGGATCAAAGTCTCGGACAAGCAGATGGCCCAAATCCGCCTGGAGCGAGATAAATTTCATGGGGAATGGAATTACAGCATCCTCCCCCAGAGACGTTAAAGTTGACACACTTATTTATTGACAGCCACTTAATGCGATGCCCCTCCCTCGTAATGACTGCAATCGGGTACAGGTCGACGAGCGGAAATGGCCCACGAGGCCAAGCTGATCCTCGACCACATCAATACCAAGCTCCGGACTTTGGGGCACAACGATATTACTCGCTGCCCATCCTGCGCGGAAGAGGGGCACGACCGCAGCGGAGATAACCTCTCGATCTCGATCAAAGACCCTCGCAAGGACATCTGCTGGGCCGGTTGAACGAGAGACATGATTCGGGCGGCGCTGGGCTGCCCGCGACCAGTCCAACATCCCTCAACGGGCAAAAGAAGGAGGCATCGAATGTCGAAATACAGCGTCAATCAGACGGTCTTGCGCGAGGAGAAATACCTCGTGGAGGCCCTCAAAGAGATGGGCTACCGAGTCGAGCTCCACCCCGAAGGAGCGCCCCTGAACTCTTACTACGCGGACCAAGAGGCAAAAGTCGCGAACATTATTATCCGGCGGGACCAACTGCGCGGCGCTTACGGTGATGTTGGATTTGCGCGTGAGCCGGATGGGCAGTTCGCCACGATCAAGGACGAACTCGACGAGTACCGCGGCTACGGTGCCAGGTGGCTTGGCCGCGTTCAGCAGCTTTACAAAGAGAAGCAGACCTTGGCCATGGCGCGGGCGAAGGGCTACACGCTGAAAAGTCGCGAGGTGATTGAGACCTCGCAAGGTGAACAGGTGCGACTCCAATTTGTCGCGCGGAGGTAGGCCACGATGCAAGAGAAAACGATTACGATCACCATCGACGAGCGAGGAAATTCCACCCTCGATCTGGAGGGCTTTGCAGGACAAGGTTGCGAGATGGTCTTTGATGACTTCCGCGGCGGGGACATAGTGAAAGTGGAGCGGAAGAAGCCCGTCTATTACACCGGCCAGCAGATCGAGCGAGAAAAGAGCCGACGCTGAAGGAGGTCTGACATGCTGCTTCATGCGTTGATTCCCGCCAGCCGCGCTAATGGGCCAGGCATCCGCGCCGTAGTATTTTTCCAGGGTTGTTCAATCGGTTGTCCAAAATGCTGGAACCCCTCGACACATCAGTTTCTCGGTACGGAAATCGCGGATGATGATGTGGTTCAGAGAGTGCTGCGGGCGCACCAAGAACATACATTAGAAGGTGTTACCTTCTCCGGAGGCGAGCCCATGCAGCAGGCGGACAGCTTGCTGCGATTGATTCAAGCCCTGCGTCGGCAAGCCCCAGAGCTAAGCTTCGGTATGTTCAGCGGGTATGCGGAACACGAACTCGCCAAAGGTCGGTATTGGATCCGGGGCGATGGTTCTTCTGAACCGTGCCGGAAACGTCTCTGGCAAGAAATCGGTGCTTGCCTCGACTTCGCGGTCCTCGGGCGTTTCAATCAGGCTCAGCCAAGCAGTTTGCCGCTGCGCACAAGTCGCAATCAGGTTCTGCGGCTCTTCAGCGGCCGTTATACCCCTGCCGATTTCAGTGAAGAGTTGATTGAGGTCAGCATCCACGAAGGCGGCCGAGCGGAAGTCACGGGATTCCCGATCCTCGGCCTTCCCTGGTAGCACCCTCCTCGGTTTTCCCCGTTACTTTCCCATTTTGAAAGTTTTTCCCGACAGGAGGCCCGACATGATTCGGTCTATGGAGGAGTTTCGGACGGCGTTTCATGCCGCGCGGTGTGTCTCGACGCCGCTGGTGGCGGTACGCACGGCCGATCCGGCAAGCACAACTCATTTTATCATCGAGACGCTCAAGCAAGGCCGCAAGGTTTCCCCGCTCCTTGGCTGGGACGTGGTCCGCGGCCTCTATGCAATCGGCCGGGACAGCGGCGAGGAATTGGCGCACGTGCTGGGCGAACGTCAGGCTGCGACGATAGGGCCGGTCGACGCCCTGTTTTTGGCACAGCAACTGTGCGATGACGGGATCTTGCTCTACTCGAACGGTCACCGCTTCTGGAATGACCCCGGAGTGATGCAAGGGATCTGGGATCTGCGCGACCCCTTCAAAGCGACGGGGCGGATGCTGGTGCTGCTGGTAGCGCCCGGCGCGACGTTGCCGGCGGAATTGGGTCAGGACGTTTTGATTCTTGACGAGCCTCTCCCCTCGACCACCCACCTGGAGCAAATCGTACGGGAGACTTTCAACGCCGCCGAGTTGCAGGAGCCCGAGCGCCCGGTAATCAATAGGGCGGTAGATGCCCTCGTCGGCTTGGCCGCCTTCCCGGCGGAACAGGCACTGGCGATGTCGCTGGTTAAGCGCGAACTCGACACAGCGGACCTCTGGGAGCGAAAGCGCCAAATTATCGAGCAGACACCGGGCCTCTCAGTGTGGCGAGGTGGTGAGACCTTTGAGGACATAGGCGGGGTCGAGAACGTGAAGGACTTTCTTCGAGCAGTACTTCGAGGCGTCGATCCTCCCCGCGTCATCGTGTTCATCGATGAGATTGAGAAGGCGTTTGCGGGGACCGGCACCGATCTCTCAGGGGTGAAGACGGAGATGACGGGGACGATCCTCACATACATGCAGGACCGTGAAGCAGACGGCTTGGTATTTGTCGGTCCAGCCGGAGCAGCTAAGAGTGCAGCTGCAAAGGCCACGCGTCGAAACGGGAACAAGAAGCCGCGGAGCTTGAGGCGCAGGTTGGCGCTACCGGCACTGTCGCCACCCGCGATACCACAGCCCTTGCCTCACGCTGCCCATTCTGCTTGCCGCAGCTGTTGACCTACGGCAATATTGGTTTGCGCCTAACACTCGAGGGAGCGCCACTCTCAGACCAAACGGGGCTGCTTGGCGGGAAGACGTAGATCCTACGAGATCAAGGTCTGAGGCAGTTGGCGGTCGCCTGTCTATCGTAGTTAGAAAGGATCTATGGCTCAGAAGGACTTCGATGCGTTCACTGCGGAACTAATGAATTTTGCAGGACTCTGGAAATCGGGAACCTTGTCTTGCGTTGCGGTAGGCCGTCAGGGCGTCTTCATAAATCTAGGGACGAGGATTATCCTGGAGCCGGAGGTACAGGGACAGCGAGAGGTATTAAGACTTTATGACCTGCAAGATACCGATCCCCCATTGTTCGGGATTTCCGTCCGCGACTCCTTAGCGGAGATAAATCAGGTTATGTATCAGCTTGTGGCGACCGGGAAGTTTCAAGTGGAAATCAAGGATTTTCTCTGTTGGGTTGAGGCAAGCGGAACTGCCGCCGGTCGACCGGGGATAACCGCCGCGACTTACCCTTGGCTTCCTCCAAGTCAACGCACGAGGTCTGTGGCGCGTGAAGACTGGAGCCTCGACCGCCCCCTAAGGGTCCTTATTCAAAGCGGAGTTTCGCTTGTTGGAGCGTTCAGCCCAGAAAAGTTGGACAAGTTGAATGGTCGGTTGAAAAGCTACAAACAGGGGCCTGTTGCCGGGGTCGTTGGACTGATCCGCGAGCTGATGCCCGGAGCGCCCACAGACCCGATGCAAGGTTTTGCGCAGGTCGTGGCCCCCTTGCCCTTTGACCTTTCGTACACTCCCGACAGTAGACTTACTGTGGTTGCTCCCGAGGCAGCCTTTGAAAACGGCATCGTGGTATCTACCTTCTACAAACCGAGAGGAGCGGAAAGGCACGAACTGAGCGTTGCCAATTCCCACCCGACGTTTGAGGGATACCTCCGCCGTTGGGAGGGCACTCCCGAATGGCCCGAAAGGGCCGAGGCCGCGAGCGTCGAGCTGCTCTACAACGATGTCGGGGTCGATACGCTTACGAACATTACCCCTCCTGTGCACACGCCGCGCGTCACTGTTGCGGGGGTGTCCGACAAGAGGACAAGCGATGGAGGGTCTGTGGGCACAAGATCGGATTCGGCCCCCCCCGGCATGACCGAGGTGGCGTTGGCTAGCAGCCTGGAGCGGCGATACCGAATCGTCAAGAAACTGGGTGCCGGCGGCATGGGATCAGTATTCCTGGCGGAGCAAATCAACCTCGGAAACCGCCCCGTGGCCTTGAAGGTTTTGAGCCGCAATCTCTTGGATGACCCCGAATTCCTTGAGCGTTTTCATAACGAAGGCGCTTCCACGGCGCGCATCCGCCACTCCAATGTTGTGACCATCTATGACTCCGGCCAGACGGACGACGGTAGTCCCTACATCGCCATGGAGTATCTCGAGGGCCAGCCGCTGCGTTTAGCACTCCGTGGCCGTGGTGCTTTGCCTGTGGCCGAATGTGCGGAAATCCTTCAGCAGGCAGCGCGCGGCCTGAACGCCGCACACAATCTGGGCATAATTCATCGCGACGTCAAGCCGGATAATCTTTTCCTGACGCGCGGCGACGAAGGCGAATTGGTCGTCAAGGTGGTCGATTTCGGTATCGCCAAACTGCGTGAATTCTCAATACACACAAAGACCGGAGTACTCCTGGGCACACCCGCATACATGTCTTACGAACAGGCCTCAGGCATGAAGAGTAACGATTTGGACATCCGCTCCGATATCTACTCGCTGGGCGTGGTTGTGTACGAGATGCTTATGGGCCGCCTGCCGTTCGAGTCAGACACTCCGCTTGGTTATTTGGGCAAGCACTTGCACCAAAACCCGCCACCGTTCCGCGATGCCAACCCAGACATTCCACCACTGCCGGGCGCGGAGCGCGTCGTGATGAAAGCGCTCACCAAGGACCGCGATAGGCGCTATGCCTCGGTGCTGGACTTCGCTCGCGAGTTCATCGGCGCGGCCTCAGGGAGACTACAACCGGAGGAACTGCGACCGACCGTGAAAGTGGCAGAACTCCCTGCCACGCTGGTAGCTGGGCAAACGGGCCTGCCATCGGAGCAATCAAGGGCACGACTCGGACAAGTAAAGGAGCGAGGCATTTCCAGTCCTCCGGACCAGTATTCGGAGGAGGAAACAAAACTGTTATTTGCGGCGGCTGAGCGGGGGGAATTCTTTATCCACTCCTCCGAGCAACTTGGAAAATGGGTAATGGTTGGTGCAACTCATTTCGTCAATGAGAATGACCCTGCCTTTGCGGTGACGTACCTTGATGCATTTCGCTCTTTGGTAGCTAAGGGCTTGGTCAGGCACTACGGCGGGAACTTGCACATGTTAACAGACCGAGGCTTCAAGGTTGCCCGCGATCTCAACGCGAGCATCGGTGATGGAAAAGCGTGAAGGTCGCACTGGACGAACTGGAAAGGTATATCCAGGCTCGCATCGGCGGCAACAATCCGGCTGAGACCACCAGCAAGATGATTGCCGCCAAATTTGAACATGATAGTGCACGCCCGGTGAACGGATATTCAGCCCCGCAGCTTCACACCCATGTCGTCATTTTTAATGTCACCGAAACCGCAGACGGCAAATCCCACGCGCTTCAACCGCAAGAGCTTTACAGGTCGCAACGCTATGCCACGGCGATCTATCGCTCCGAACTGGCCTCCCGCTTGAAGCAACTGGGTTATGAAATTGAGCGTGGCAAGTATGGTGAGTTTGAAATCCAGGGCTTCAGCAAAGAGTATCTGGAAGCGAGCAGCCCGCGCCGCAAGCAGATCAAGGAATACCTCGAAGCCAATAAGGTTTCTGGTTCCGAGGCGGCGGAAATAGGAGCCCATCGGACGCGGGAGAAGAAAGCCCATCTCACACCGGAGGAAATGCAGCGCTTCAACCTGGCCTTGGCAGCGCCATACGCAAATGACCCCCGGGAGATTGTCTCCGCCGCTCAGGCGCGACGGCTACACTCGCAGGAGCTCCCCGCAGTCCAGCAGGCGTTTGTCCGCGCCAG
>Ga0207101_1042_pt2 | contig 24761 bp, 28 predicted proteins | sample Alteio_BWMinHeat_83_FD_153581 | JGI IMG/M metagenome (GOLD analysis project Ga0207101, IMG submission 153581) | Enriched cells from forest soil in Barre Woods Harvard Forest LTER site, Petersham, Massachusetts, United States -... | ecosystem: Environmental > Terrestrial > Soil > Temperate forest >...
GCCGTCCCCGGGTTGAGTTTGGGCGAAGGACACGCTCCCATGGTGGTAGTCGGGATTACAGGGGAACGAGGGGCCAACGCCCTGTGGCTCACTTTCAACTACGGCTTTTTGGCCTTGGGCTTTTACTCACTTATCAGCAATGTTGCAGTAGCCTCCACGCCGGAAGCGCGCCGCAAGCTTCGGGTGATTCTTTTGGGCACGCTGGTGGGAGTGGTGCCCGCGGCGGTACAGGCAGGGGCAAGCGATATCTTTGGATTCCATCTTCCCTTGCTCTTGAGCCTAACACTCATCCTCCTCTTGTTCCTCTTCCCCTTATCGTTTGCGTATGCGGTGGTAAAGCACCGGGTGCTTGAAATCCCCGTCCTGCTCAAACGCAGCGCTCGATACCTGGCAGTGCAGAGGGGTTTTACGATTCTCCTCGCCCTGGTGAGCGTTGGCGCGACATTGGCTTTCGCTCGCTCATTTGCTCATTACCTGGGCCCCCTCACGCAAGCCGCCCTGCCCAGCGGAATCGCACTGGGCACGTGCTTCGGGACCGTCTTGCTTTGGACAGGGACGCAGGTCCACCGGCGTGCCGGCAAGCGCATCGACCGAGCTTTCTTTCGCAGTGACTACGATGCTCGCCAGGTGCTCGAGAACCTGGCGCATAACACTCGCAAGGCGAAAGGGCGGGAGCAATTGGCCGCGCTCCTCGAAGGCGAAATCAACCAGGCACTGCACCCTGCGTCGGTTGCCGTTTACCTTGAAGCGAGCGACGGCCGGCTCAAACTTCAGAGTGGAACGGCAAACGCGGAGTTTGAACATGTCCTGGCGTCCGACTGGCCATGGCTTGATGAGTTGCAGCGTCGGGATGAGCCTTTGGAAATCCAATGGGAGCCGTCAGAAAACGGCGCTGAAGTATCAAACCGTGGGCTCCTCCAGCCGGAGTGTCTGGTGCCGCTCTTGAGCCCTGACAGCAAGCTAACCGGAGTTGTAATCCTGAGCGTGCGACTTTCCGAGGAGCCTTATTCCCGCGAAGACCGGCGACTATTGGCCTCAGTCGCTAGCCAGGCGGCTGTTACCTTGGAAGCCATCCGGCTGGGTGAGGACATCGCCAGGCACATCGACGCGGAGCGTCGCTCTGCCCAGGAGATGGAGTTCGCCCGTGAAGTGCAATCCCGTCTCTTTCCGCAAAAGCTTCCGCCTCTGGCGACGCTCGACTACACGGGCGCGTGCTTCCCCACTCGGCAGGTCGGTGGGGATTACTACGACTTCCTTGAGTTGCGCCCCGGCCGCGTGGCGCTGGTGCTGGCTGATATCGCTGGCAAGGGCATTTCCGGCGCCCTCCTGATGGCAAATCTCCAGGCCAACCTGCGCAGCCAGTACGCCATGGCGCTCGAAGACCTGCCGCGGCTTCTCCGCTCCGTCAACCACTTGTTTTTTGAAAACACCACTGAAAACAGTTATGCGACCCTCTTTTTCGCCGACTACGACGATTCCACCCGCCGCTTGCGCTACGTGAATTGCGGGCACCTGGCGCCATTCCTTCTACGGGCCGGAGCACGCGAAAATCCCGTTCAGGCTCAGGTCGACCGTCTGGAGCCCACCGCCACCGTTTTAGGTTTGTTCGATAAATGGGAGTGTTCTGTTGCTGAGACCCAGTTCGCCCCGGGAGATATTCTGATCCTTTACACTGACGGCGTCACGGAAGCTGCAAACGCCGCGGGGGAAGAGTTTGGCGAATCCCTCCTGGTTGAGACACTGCTCGCCAACCACTCCATTCCCGTCGTTTCCCTACTGCAAACCGTTGTAGCCAAGGTGCACGACTTCAGTCTTGGCGTGCAAGCGGATGACATTACCCTTGTGATTGCGCGATGCAGACCCTCCTAGAACATTCCGCACGCGAATTGCACCTCCGAGTGAAGTGTAGTGCAACTTGGGCTCCGAGTTTCGCCAATTTCTTTGAGAAAGCATTGGGCAGTCGGGAAGAGACACCGCCGAGGCAGCTAATATTCGGCGTGCATGGGCATGGCCAGACTGCCCGCGAGCAACCGGAATTTATTCTGCACAGGCTTGATCTAATAGCTGAATCCAATACCCCCAGAAAGGGAGGCTTCATGGGGACAGGAGAACGACCTCCGGCAAAAGCCTTTTCGCGACGCGAGGAGGCGCAGAACGATTCGGTACTTGGAATTCTGAAACTGATCTCCGCTGGGTCGCCGCTGGCTGAAGTTCTGGCGGTGATCGCCCAGTTGGTCGAGTCTCAGGGCGAAGGATTGTTCTGCACGATTTGGCTTCCGGATAAAGAGGAGGAGTATCTCTACTGCGCCGCGGCGCCGAATCTTCATGGATTTTGTGAGCACGTGGGGCGCACAAGAATTTGCGCGAAAGGCGCGTCCTGCGGCACCGCTGTTTATCGCAGGGAGCCGGTATACGTAACTGACATTCTTACGGAGCCCAGTTGGGACGACTATCGGCACGTGATGGTGCCTTATGCGATTCGGTCCGTGTGGTCGCGACCGTTGTTCACGAGTGAAGGCAAAGCCCTCGGAACTTTTGCCATTTTGTATCGCGAATCGCGCAGCCCGGACTCGGAGGACTTACAGTTGATCGAGAACGCAAGCCACATCACCGAAATCGCGATTGAGCGCCACATGAAGCAACAAGCGCTACAGCGCGAACGCGATCGGCTGCGATTGCTTCTGGACATTACAAGCAGCGTGACCTCCAGGTTGGACTTCCGGCAAGTGGTTGAGGCGCTTTCCACGAATCTATTCAAGGTCATGCAATGTGATGTTTCCGCCTTGCTGCTACCTGATGCTGAGAGCGGCGACTTACGCGTCACCATCTTGTACAATCCCGCAGCGAGAGGACCGTTCCGCGTGGGATCGTTTGTCCCGATGTATAGTTCGATCGCTGGCCATGTATTGCGGAAGGGCAAGAGCATCTGGATCGATAGCTTCGAAGAGGTCCGCAATGATCCTGAGATTTATGGGAATCCTGATGGCCAGCTTCTTTACCAGCGCGTGGTCGAAGAAGGCTTGAAGACGGGGTGTTATCTTCCGCTCGTAGGCCGCGAGGGCGTGGTTGGCGTTCTGATGCTCTGCCGGCGTTCGGAAGATGTTTTTGAGAAAGACGACGCGATCTTGCTCGAGCAGGTGGCCTGTCAGGTAGCGATTGCAGTTGAGAACACATTAGAGTACGAAAAAGCGACAAAGGATCGCAATCGAGAAACAAAACAGAGACTCTACCTCGAAGAGGAAATTCGCGCTGAGTTTGCAGAAATTGTCGGAGAGAGCCCAGCATTGAAGACTGCCTTGAGCTTGGTGGCTGTCGTGGCACCCACCAATTCGACTGTGCTGATCCACGGAGAAACGGGCACCGGTAAAGAGCTTGTTGCCCGGGCGATACACAAACTGAGCGGTCGCTGCCAGAAAGCATTTGTGAAACTGAACTGTGCCGCAATCCCCCTTGGATTGCTGGAGAGTGAGCTGTTCGGCCACGAAAAGGGCGCTTTTACCGGTGCCATCGCCCAAAAATCGGGGCGCTTCGAACTGGCCGACAAAGGCACGCTTTTTCTGGACGAGGTTGGCGACATCCCCCTAGAGCTTCAGGCAAAGCTTCTCCGCGTCCTTCAAGAGCAGGAGTTTGAGAGGCTCGGCAGCAACCTTACCCATAAGGTTGACGTCCGGTTGATCGCAGCAACGCATCGGGACTTGCCTGCGATGGTAAAGCAGGGGACATTTCGCGAGGACCTCTATTATCGATTGCGAGTTTTTCCTATCCATATTCCGGCTTTACGACAACGGACCGAAGATATCCCGCAATTGGTGCGGCACTTTACTGCACTCCACGTGCGTCGAATGAACAAGGTGATCGACCAAATTCCTCCCGAGACGATGGACGCGCTCGTGCGCTACCGCTGGCCCGGTAACGTTCGGGAATTGCAGAACTTCATTGAGCGAGCCGTCATTCTCTCTCCCCACTCGGTGCTTCGTGCTCCGATTGCCGAATTGGAGCCCCTCAACTCTCGCCGGGAATCGGATGTGGCTATCAGTGGTCTGGCACAGGTAGAGCGAGATCATATTGTTCATGCTCTTGAAGCAAGCAAGTGGGTGGTCGGCGGTCGAAATGGGGCAGCCGAGCGTTTGGGGATGAAGCGGACATCCTTGGTCTATAGGATGCAAAAGCTGGGTATTAGTCGTCCATCTGGCAACCACCACAACACCTCTGTCAAGGGCCGGTAAGGCGGCGATTAACTCGCTTGCAGGTTAGTCTCCTGGATCCATGTCCGGGCACGGATTGTCGGAGCCAAAAGTTCGTCGTTGTCGGATGTCCGTCACGGATTCGTCACCCAACCTCCGCGCTTTCTCCCTCCCTTCCTGAAAATCCCTAAGCAGCAGAGTAACTTGGATTACAAGTCCCTTTTTCACCTGGGTCTTCCTATGGTGGCGGTTAACCTGCATCTACCTGGACTTGCCGAATTGACCATATCGTCAGACACATTCTGTCGCCGATTTCCGCACAATGTTTTTGGGTTCAGGTCAATTCCAAAAGTCGGGGCCATGCGGGAAGAAGTTTTCAAACTCAAGTCGATGTATGAAACCGTGCGGTCACTAACCCGCTCCATCGTTCTCGAGATTTCCGCCGAGGATCAAACGGTGCAGTCGTGCCCCGAGGCGAGTCCAATGAAATGGCATCAGGCGCATACAACCTGGTTCTTCGAGACCTTTGTGCTGCGTCCATTTCTGCCCGGCTACCAACCCTTTCGGGACGAGTTTCGCTGGCTCTTCAACAGTCATTACAACTCACTCGGTGAAACAATTCCGGACAAAAAGCTACGCGCCTCCTTTTCCCGTCCTCTGCTGAAGGAGGTTTTGGCGTTCCGCACGCACGTTGACAAAGAAATGACGAGGCTCCTTGCGGGCTCCGTCGATGAGGAGTCGTCGCGGCGCGTCATGCTGGGCCTGAACCACGAACAGCAGCACCAGGAGCTAGCGCTAACTGACATTAAGCACGCCTTTTTCTCGAACCCCCTGCATCCCTCGTATGAATCTGCTCCCCTTGCAAAGGAAAGGGATCTTCCCTTGCCCCAGCTCAACTGGCCCAGCTTCGACGGGGGGTTGATCGAAGTCGGTTATCCGCTGGAGTCGAATAACCCTTTCGATTTTTGCTTTGATAACGAAACGCCCCGCCACCCAGTCTACCTAGAACCTTTCCAGATCTCAAATCGCAACGTTACGTGCCATGAGTACCTAGATTTTATGTCGGACGATGCATATGGTCGGCCCGAATTCTGGCTTTCCGAAGGCTGGGAAACGGTGAGGCAGGGGGGGTGGCAGGCGCCGCTGTATTGGGAACGCGACACCAGCGATAAGACAGGCTGGCATGTCTTCACACTGCGGGGTTGGCAGGGTCTCTCCAGGCTGCTGGATACGCCCGTCTGCCACGTAAGCTTCTTCGAGGCCGATGCCTTCGCCCGTTGGCGAGGTTGCCGCCTTCCAACGGAGGCGGAATGGGAATCGGTCGCGGGCCAGGCACCACTACACGGGAATCTTCTCGACACGGGAAGGTTACATCCTGCCAAGGCGAACGGCACAGGGGTCGAACAACTCTTCGGCGACTGTTGGGAATGGACCGCCAGCCCATACGTTGCCTACCCAGGCTACAAGCCGCTCCCCGACGCGCTGGGCGAATACAACGGAAACTTTATGTCTGGTCGGATGATCTTGCGTGGCGGATCCTGCGTCACACCCGCGGGTCATGTGCGTGCGACCTATCGGAATTTCTTTCAACCGGCAACCAGGTGGCAGTTCACCGGAATACGCTTGGCAATCTAAACGGCTTCGGTGCACATGACGACGTACTCACCGACATTCGACGGTCGCGTCCGAAATCCGTCAGTGATAAGGCTCCGTTACAATTTTGTCATTTGCAACCCTTCATGATTGCGTCTGCCAGAAGGACGTCGGTGGAATCCAGATTTTCCGTAGAGAACCGAGCATGAAGGGGGCACTTGGTCTGCTCCTGCTACACGGTTTTCCACACGAGTCATCTGTTGAGAGGTTTGGTACCCCCTCTCTCGGAACAATTTCGCGCCCGCTCGCAACATTGCCCAGCCGCGATGTGACAAAGCTTCGACAAGAAGAAGTTGAAGAAGTAGTTCAATTCAAACGTAAAGGAGCACCACAAAATGTACAAACATCGAATTCGCCGCCTAGGGCCTGTTCACACTATCGCAGAGCCTCGACGATGAAGGCGAAATAGATGAAGGCCAGAAACACCACGTCGAGTTTCTCGAAGCGCGAAAAAATGCGGCGGAAGCCTTTCAACCGTCGAAACAGGCGCTCCACCTGGTTGCGATTCTTGTAGAGTTCACGATCGTACTCCCAAGGTTCGCGCCGATTCGATTTGGGGGGAACGACCGGGATCATGTTCAACTCCAGCACCAATTGCCGGGTTTCATCACTTTCGTAGGCCCGGTCCATCAGCAGGGGAACTTCCACCGGCAGCGTGCCGAGTTCCAGCAGTAATTGTCAGCCCACCGGAGCGATGACACAGCAGTTCTCATCAAGCAGTTCCTGGCAGCGCAGCGCGGCGGAGCCGCAACCAAAACGGATGACGCTCCATGGCGGTTTCCTTCATGATGTTTTGGGCAAACGTCATGGGGAGGGCCGTCATGGAGCGTTTTTTGCAGCGGCATGCGAGCCGCGTCCAGAGAAGCACATCAGGATTTGACCGGGTTTTGTTTCGCGGGGTGTTGCTTTCCATCAGCTATGTACAAGGGCTGGATTATCTCATGGGAAATCAGCGGGTGGGGTTTAAGGACTTCGCTCGGTTCGTGGAGAAGTTTTCGGCAGGAATCAAAAAGCGCGCCGAGCAGATCGCGCAGCAGGCGGGACGGCCGTTCCAGTACGTGCCCTCCGGGAAAGCGAGTAAGGAAGCGCTGGTGAGAAAGTTGCTGGCAGAGAAACCGGTGAAGGAAGGGCTGATCTGCGTGTTGTCGTGTGTGGAACCGTGTGTGACCTTCATGGTGCGGCGCGACCGGGAGAAGCGCCAATTAGGCTTGCTGCCCCGCGATGCCACATGCCTGCATTTTTACTTTTACTTTTTGGACCGAGACTTTGGCCTGATGCACATCCGCTTGCAGAGTTGGTTGCCGCTGAGCATCCAGGTGTGCGTGAACGGGCGGGAATGGTTAGCGTGGCAGATGCAGCGGAAAGGAATCGCTTTCGAGCAGAAGGACAACTGCTTTACGCACATTGCCGATCTGCCGCGGGCGCAGGCGCTGATGGACCGGTTGGTGAACCTGCCTTGGGCGCGGATCCTGAATCGCTGGGCGCAGGCGGTGAATCCTTGGTTGGCAGCGGGAGCGCGTCCTCGCTTGCGGAGTTATTACTGGACCCTGCGGCAGCGGGAATACGCCAGCGATGTGATGTTTCGCAGTCCGGAAGCCCTGGCGGAAGTTTATCCCGCCCTGTGTCGCCACGCCGTGGAACAATTTTCTTCGCCCCAGGTGCTGCGTTTTCTGGGGCGACGTACCAACACGCACTTCAATGGAGAAGTCTGCAGCACCCAGGAACGCCGGATCGAAGGGGTCTGCGTGAAGCATCGAGTGGAAGAGAACTCGATCAAGATGTATGACAAGCAAGGAAGCGTGTTGAGGGTGGAGACCACCCTGAATAATCCGGCGCGGTTTCGCGTCTACCGCACCATGAGGCGGAAGGGACGCAAGGTGAAAGGCTGGTATCCCCTCCGCAAGGGCATCGTGGACCTGCGTCGGCGCGTGCAGTTGAGCCGAGGCGCCAATGCCCGTTACCTGGAAGCCCTGGCGGTGGTGGGTGACCCCCAACCGGCCCACCGCATTCTCTATCCGGTCAGTCAGCCGGTAAAAACCCCTCGACCTTATCGCGCCCTGCGGCCCATCAGCCCGCAAGAGAGTTCGCTGTTTGCCGCTGTCTTGCGAGGAGAATTCCACCTGCAAGGGGTGCGCAATCGCGACCTGCGGGAGGCGTTGTCTCCTTCTCCTCCGAACGACCCCGCGCAGCGCCGTCACACCACCGCTCGTACCACTCGACAACTACGCTTGCTGCGCGCCCATGGACTTATCTATCGCGTCGGACGAACTTACTATTACCGTCCCACGCAGAATGGCCAACGGGTGATGAATACCGCCCTAACATTTCGCCAGACCGAGCTCGCTCTGCTCGCAGCCTGAAAAGCTTGCTAAAAAAACAAACATTCACGAGCTTGCTATATAGAGCCGTCTTGAGACGAAGCCGGCGCCAACTTGTGCGTCAGGTGCTCGGCGTCGAAGCGGTCGTTCGTTTGCCGACGGTTGCTGCCGATCCCCGCCGTACGCACCCGGTGGTTGCGCTCCCGCCACCCCGCCGCTTCCAGCACGCTCATGGCAAAGTAGCCGTCACGCTCACTTCCAACTTGATCTCGGAGTCGGGAGGAAGTTCCGATATCAGCCCCCGCCACTCGCTGATCGGCCCTTTCGTAGGTGATCCATCTGAGGGCTGGGTGTCGGGACTCACGACGAGAATCCGTCAGCGGCGGACATCTGTCACAAGTCCGTCATCAGTGACCGCACTCACCTCCTGTCCGTGATTCGAACATCCACAGAGGGAAGAATAGCTTAGCTCTAACCTCTTCTTCCCTTTCGAGTGTTTCCTTCTTGGCGATTCACGTGCTTTCGTAGAAGCCAGGGAAACACAGGTTAGAAGCTATTGCAAAATCCTCCGCAAGACAGTGAGGCACGCGAGATGAAAGAACCCTTGATAGATGGTGAGCGCGCGGTCATCGCGGACGATGAGTCGGCGGTATTTGCCCAGCCAGTCGATGGCGCCTTCGACGATCCAGCGCCGTTTGTAGCGCCGAAAGGCACGACCGACTTGGGTGGGCGGTCGGGTCCGGTGCTTATGGTGTGGGGCGATCTATTCGATGTCCCGCCGGGACAGCCCCTCGCGCAACGGATCACTGTCATAACCGCCGTCGGCAATCACCCGCTCCTGTTTTCGCCGAGGACGACCCGGACGGTGCCGTCGCCTTAACTGGATCGTCTGGAGCGTGCCCTCCGCCAGCCTGCCCTCGGGAGCCGACCAGCCGAAGGAAATATGCCATGGATCAACTAGCCTTCGGTGAAGCGGAGATGCCCAAGCGCAATCTCTCGATCTAATAGGGACAGACCACTAGCGGCAGCCCTTGTCCGGCAGTGACTGGCAGCATTCACTGCCTCGCCCGTTTGGCAACAGGCCCAGGAGCACGGGCGTTCGCAGCCGGTGCTGGCTCGTCCAGTTCTCGTAATTGACGCGGTCACAAGCTGGGATCTCAACCAGTACGCAAACCAGAAGCCTGAACAACTGTGGCTCTCAACGGAGAGATACCTAAACCACACCCAAAAAGGAGAACAAACATATGTTGAATGTACCTCAACGAAAACCTCACAACACGCCGCGTCCGCATGCGTCCGCACGTTGCTTACTTGCGGCCATCGGCACTGTATTGCTCGGCGGCATACTCAGTCATTCTGGCTTGGCCCAGGTCGCTCGCACGCAAGCTGTTGCGAAGCTGGCAGTCCCCAAAGACCAAGTCGTTGCGATGCACGCTGTTCTCAAGCGTCCGAGACCCACAGCGCCCGCTGAGGTGGACCGAAGCGCTTTGGTAGAGAAAGACACGTTCAATACGGACCAGGGGCCTGGTCCCGGACCGATCGGCCCGGGACCGGGTTGCGATGTGTTTCCGGCACCAGCGTCCATAGGCACGGCCGTCCCTCTCTCGTACTTTGGACCCCCTCCTTCCACCAAAAACCAAAGCTTGGTCGGACCGGTTCAATTGCTGAACACCGGCCCGATTGACGTTGCGAATGGGACCATCACCATACCGCTGTATTTGGGCCACATGAAGGGCACTGGCAAGAATGTATGGTACATCTTGACCGACGTTGACGATTCTGACGTGGCTGACGAGCTGGGTCTGAATTTCTCCGCCAAAATGACTTTCATGGGGCTCGCTGTGAGGACGGCCAACTTTGATGACAATGGGGACCTCATCTTTGACAAGGGCACGGTGGATTTTTCGCCCGTCCGCAGCGTTGTTCCCGGCCCCCCTGGAACTGAATTTCCTCCGGTGTCTGCAAAACCTGGAGCTATTGGGGACGTGAATTACAGTCCCTACGTGCAGGTTGTGAATGCCGCAAACGTAATTTACAACGCGCCCATAGTGGCGTTCGGTGTTGACGCCAGTCAGATCAACTTCCCGAACGGTAATGTGGACTATAGCAAAGTGCACGATGAGGTTATGGCGATTGATCCGTATAATATGACGGTAACCATTCAACTGATCAACGGTTTCAGCTTCGGGCGTCCGGTGTGGTACATGTCGATGGACGCCAGCATCCCCCTATCCGCCGCGATCGAACACAACACTTTCGCTCCTCTGATGCAAAAACTCCACCTGGGCGACGATGACAGCTTCTCCAGTCCCATCGAGCGAATCTTCATCGCTACCAATGGACCTGAAAAAGGTGGCTGCAACAACCCGTTGCGCCAAGGTCTGTCCGCAGATCTGGCGGACGGCCATAGGCCCAACAATACCGTGGGTGGCATCCCCACACTCGCGCTCGATTACAGTCCGGCGTGGGACGCCAATCTGTACGCATGGACCCAGGATGCCATCGATCAAGACTTCCGGGGTCAGTTGCGTGAGGAGTTCAATATTCTCACCTTCGTGCAAGACAAGCTCCTTACGGGCCTTGGTGGTGCAGCATTTGGGAGTGCCGGCTTCTCTATCAACTGTCCGATCGTTCTGCGCCTCGACTGATCGCTCGCCATCGAGGGTGGATATGCCGGGCTTTCTCCCACTGGATACGGCGGGCATTTCAACCTGCATTGCGCATCTCAACTATTGGGACAAAATTCGTGAGCTTTACCTGTTAAATCCAAACTGTAAGACGCAGATTATGCACGGCTGAACCCACTTAACGGTAAGACGATGTGAATAGACCATTTGGGGACCCCCGAAACATGGGGTAAAACAGAATTCCTGCGAAGCGTGCAACTTCGCGGAAAACCCCCACGGAGGTCACCCAAATGGTTACACAGGGAAATCAGCATACTCGTCCCAGGCGCTCCCCACCAGGGTCGGAAGGGCCTGCCAATAAAATCGGGGCTGGGACGCCCCACGACTTTGAAGGTAAGAATCTGACGGCCTACGGTGGTCTGTTACCGGTGGCGACCCTGCTGGAGAAGCTGGGATTCCAACGGCTGGTGGAAGAGACGCTCCGGGTGAAACGGATCACGCGGGTCATGAGCCTGTACCAGTTCGTGCTGGCGATGGTGCTGGCACTGTACGTGGGTTTTTCACGCTTGAACCACCTGCGGTTTCTCGAACGAGAGCCGATGCTGGTAGGGATCTTAAAGGTCTTGCACTTGCCGCCGCAGTGTACCTTCTGGCGGTTTCTGGCCTCGCTGCATCTGGGGATTGCCCAGCAGTTGCTGGAAGTGCAACGGCATATGCGCTAGCGGGTGAGAGAGTTCCTGGCAGCCAAAGGGGCACGGCAATGAGCGCCTCTGCTCCGAACGCCACGGTTGTGTTGGTCCACGGGGCATGGGCCGATGGTTCTTGCTGGCAGAATGTCATTCTGCCCTTGCGGCAAGAAGGCCTCGCGGTCACGTGCGCGCCGATTCCCCTAACGTTGCTCAGCGAGGACATTGCTACTTTGGGGCGCGTACTGGAGAGAACGAATGGGCCAGTAGTGCTCGCGGGACATGCGTATGGCGGTGCGGTGATCGCTGGTCCAAAGGATGACCGGGTAAGGTGCTTAGTCTACATTGCGGCGCTTGCGCCCGCAGAGGGTGAAACTGTTGCGGATGTTTTTTATCGTGCCAAACCGCATCCCGATGCGCCGAAGCTGCAACCCGATGCGCACGGATTCATCTGGATGCCCGAAGGGGGTTTTGCTCACGCTGTTGCTCACAAGGCTTCGCCCGACCAGACAACGATTCTCGACGCCGTGTAGCGGCCAATCGCCGTGAACTGTATTCAAGAGAAAGCTCCGGCGCCGGCGTGGAAAACGAAACCATCATGGTTTCTGTTGGCGGAAGAAGATCGCATGATTTCGCCGGAGACGCAGCACTTCATGGCGGAGCGAATGAACGCGAAGATTCGGCCGCACCACGTAGATCACTCTCCGATGCAGACAGCGCCGGATGTAGTAGTTAGCGTGCTCCGCGAAGCCGCACAGCAGGCCCTCGCATATTGAAGCGCGTGCAGCAGGGAGGAACCATGCAAAACAAAACTGCTGCGATCGTCACTGGCGCGAGCCACGGCATCGGCCGTGCCACCGCTATACGTATGGCGCGAGATTTCGAAGCCGTTGTCCTGACCGCAAGACAGGAGGGCGAGCTCGCCGAGACGGCGTTGGCAGTTCAGTCCGCGGGGGCTGAACCCCTGACTTACGCCCTCGATTTGCGCGAGCCTCGGTCCGTCGAGACCCTCGTCCAGGGCACGCTCGACCGCTTTGGCAGAATCGATGCTCTGCTGAACATTGCGGATGCCGTGCCGCAGATCGATTTATTCGAGATGACAGACGCGCAGTGGGAAGACGGCATGGCGCTGAAGCTGTACGGAGCGCGCCGACTGACAATCCGAGCCTGGGATGCCCTAAAGGCATCAAACGACGCTGTCGTGTTCATCTCGGGAAGTGCAGCTCTTGATCCAAAGCCGGGGTCGCGGCCGTAGCGACAACCAATGCCGCCATCATCGCGCTCGCGAAAGCGTTTGCCGAGCGGGGCATTAAGGATGGAGTCCAAGTCAACAGCGTGGTGCCGGGCGCGGTTATGACGAGCCGTCGCCGATCATTCCTCGAGCACTGGGCGCCGGATCACGGAATGAGTGTAGAAGAGGCCACAAAGCAGTTTCCGGAAAAGGCCGGCATTGCTCGCTACGGTGGACCGGAGGAGATTGCCGGTCTTATGGCTTACATGGTATCGAAGGATGCCCGTTGGCTGACAGGCGCTTCTGTTCGAATGGATGGCGGCGAAATCAAGGGGATCTAGGATGCACCCCGTGACCACCGGGTTCCTCCTGCTCTCGCAGCAGAGGACAAACCTTCGGAACGATTCTGGTGGATTTAGAACTCGGCCGCGTGGTCGATGTGATGGCGGAGAGCTCGGCGGACGCACTGGCGGCTTGGTTGACCGCTCACCCGGGCGTCACGACCATAGGCAGGGACCGACACGGCCGTTATGCCGAAGGGGCCCGCCGGATGGTTCCCGACGCCACCCAGGTCGCCGATCGTTTTCACTTGGTTCGGAATCTGCGACAAGCGAAGGAGACTACCGTAGATGGCTATTGACTCCACTCGCGACGGACGGCAGTTGAGATGGCCCACTGAAGAAGCGCTAAGACTTCGAGAGTTCCAGGCGCTTGTCTTAAAAAAACTTTACGGTGGGCTGTGGCACACGACCGCTCCGGACCACTTTGAGCGCATTCTGGCTGGTGGCGCGATTTCGCCTGAACCAAACATTCCCGACACTGGTCGGTCGGCAACGTCACGGGGAAAAGAGCATTACCCCTATGTCCGTACCCTTGGCGGGATCAGTCTCTTCGACTTTGATCATTTCGACCAAGAGAGCTACACAAACACGTTTCCGAACAGCGCCTGGCACGAATTTGTGCCCTATCGAAGATGCTGGGGACGGTCGGTCTGGATCGAAATCGATCGCGAGCAAGTCGCGGGGCAAATGATTTCGGCTTCCGACCTTTTAACGCGGTGGCATTCTGACGAAGCCTACGGGAACAAGATCTTGCCCGGCATCGAGGCCGCGCATTTGGGTCAACTTCCGCGAACAGCATTCAAGCGGGCATTTCTTGTCGGCGAAGGAGACGATCGGCTACACCCACTCGCGTTCTAGCATGGCCCGCGACAAACGGTTACAAAAGATTCAGTACAAAGGACGGCGGAAAGAGTAAAAGCGAAAGTTGAATTCTCTGCACCCAATTGGAACGAGGCCGATCAAACGGAGTACCCAGCGTTCCCATATCCGTGACCCCTCACGGAGACGCCCCGCACACACTGGGAACTCGCTCAAAGGCTTGACCAACTCGAACAAATGTACGAGCGCCATGATGCCCACATTCCAGAGATATTCGAAGCCATCCGCCAATTGATCGAATAGCCGGTCTCCTCACAGCGCCAGATCGGTTTCAAGCCGGGCACCCCAAAAAGCACCCGCCAAGTAGTCTTTCCCTTGGCCGATATCGACCATCCGTACTCACACCTGTCGCGCTGCACTTAAATCGGTACAGCAATCCGCGATTAAAGGGATATGGAACTGTAGTTAAAAAACGGAAAAGTGTTGAAAATGGATGCGTGCCTGTCCGCGATTTCAATACAGCGCGACACCTGTCGAACGACTTCCGGGCTGGACAACACGTGTAGAATCGTTTGGGCGGTTTGCATGCCTCCTTCCATAACGAAAAATGCGAATCCTGTCCAGTACTATTTTGAGGAGCACGCGCAGCCTTAGCCCTACCCACCTTTTTTAGGAGGTCAGTAATCGTGCTTGTGGTTGCCCCGGAGCGGTAAAGATCATCGAAAAGCAAAATCTCTTTATCTTTCGTCTGCTCCGTGGCAACGGTGAAAGCGCCATCGAGTTCTGCCATTCTTTTATCGTAGTCGGCCTTAACCTAGCGAAAGGCGATTTTCCGGCAAAGTAACGGCACTCTGGAGGCTGAAAATCGGGCCGGGACCGGCCGCCCTGCCGACCGGAAGTTGCAACAGCGCTCGGGGCGGCCGCAAAGTGCGCAGAAACAGCTTACTGCGCAGTTTTAAGCTTCCAGCAGCGCCGACCGCGAGCAAAAAAGGTACCGGAATCGGGACAAAGTGCGTGGTCGAACGGAAATAGCGAAATTCTGCCAGCCGGTCCGGAACGGTTGTGGGGGTTGCGAGGCGTCTACCTTGCCGAAATTGTGGGCTTCGCTAGATTAAGGCCAAATAAGGAGTATCAATGACCAACTGGCCGTTATACTTGCCGCTCGGCTTTTCCATGCTGCTGTGGCTAGCCAGCGTGGCATACGAGATTCGCGCTATTTTGCGAATGCGCAGAGAACGACGCGAGTGGGACGCGGAAATGGCCAAATACAGAGCGAAGTGGGCTGGGAATGTACGCCAGACATGATGGGCTGGGGCTGAACGCCGACTTGTGTTTTGACGGCAACAAGTTGCCTTTGTTCTCGATGAAGCCAACCCCAGGCAGGTGAAAGTCCGTCAGGCGTGGTTGAGTAAGAATTGGTTGCTTCTATGCAAATGCCGGGCGCCTCTGCACAATGCCGTAGCGTTTAAATTCCCTTGATGAGTTCCCAAGGTTTCATGTCGAGGGCGGTGGCCAAATCCTCCAGGGTCCGCAAGCAGGGCTCCTTGCGTCCATTTTCCAACCTTGGTTAAATTTGCACAAAGGTACGTAAAGTTCCACAGAACTGCCCCTCCAACGCCAAGCCGTTGCCATGCAATTTGAGCGGGTTTCGGGCCTTCCAGGCTTGCCGCGTCTCCTTCTGCGGCAGGCGATCGAGAAGCAGCTGGACCGGATTGAGCACGCCCACCGCTTCACCTGCGCCGTCTCGGTGGGCAATCCACGGGAGTTTCTGCAGGCGGAGAAGGAAGATCAAGAACTGGCGGAAGCCTGCAAGCGGCTCATCAAGAACTGCATCATCTGCTGGAATTATCTCTATCTGTCGCAGAAGTTGGGAGAGATTGGGGATGCCACCAGCCGGGAGGCATTTCTCGGTGCGGTGGCCCATGGCTCGGCGATTTCCTGGCAGCACATCAATCTGCTGGGCGAGTATGATTTTCCGGAAGAAAAGCTACAGGATAGCATCGGAATTCGGCCCCCAAAATTGGCGGGCTAACCGGGGCGGACTATTGGGAGCCGCCGAAAGGGAACAACTCCAAGGATGGCAAGGCCCTACGCAAAATCCTATTGCGCACTTGGTACCTTTGTTGGAATTTAACCATCGAGGGATATCTGAGAAAGCTTCCCGGCGCCCGTCAAGGAGATCGAGCAGCCCGACGGCGGCAAGCACACGGAGTGCATCTTCACCCGGCACTCCCTCCGCGCCACCACCGCCACGCTCTTGCTCGCCGCTGGGGTCGATATCCGCAAGGTCCAGGATCTCCTTGGACATCGCCACATCACGACGACCCAGATTTACGACAAGCGCCGGCGCAGCACGTCCGAGAGCGCCTCGCACGACGTGCCGATTTAGTTGGACAAACCTGGACCCTAAGACACAGGCGGATCATAATGACCACCCAGAAGAGGTTCGAAATGAATCTAGATGTTCTTAGAGTGGTCGGAGAAATTGCTGGAATTGGTGGCCTCGCGCTGGGCGTATTCCTGCTTTTGTTCCGCCAATTAATTCAAAAAAGCATATTTGCCAGACTAACCAAAGGCCAATCGCATCACCTCATCACTCTTTTCATGTTACTCACATTCTTTGTCACTCTGGCTGGAATCGCAGCGTGGATCTATGCACAGTTCTTGGTAAGCATCACCCCAAAGGGCAACGCTAAACCAGCTACTGCCCCACCCACAATAGATCAGTCGGAGAGGGAGTTAAGCACCTTATTAAATTTCCGGGCCGAGCGTATCGTGCAAGCAATGGAAAACGAAGAAAGGAACCAATTGGCTACTTTTCAATATAAACGTGATGGCCGCCACTGCCGGTCTTCACGTGGGGAGAAAGCGCCAGCTTGCGCAGTGCTGCGTTTCCTTGGTCACCGTCGAAGTCTAGAACTATGACGCCACTGATGGTCCCGGTAATCACCTAAATCCGGCGTGAATCTGGCTCGTCGTCATCAAATATGACCGGAAACCGGGTATTAGGCGGCAAGATGTGTGCAGCAGTCAGTGGATTTTCCGGAATGCAACTCAATTCTCCAACGGTTTTACCTTATGAGCGCGAGATAGGATTTTCTCTGTCCACATCCGAATGGGGATGGAGTTTCCTAACCACAGGGTAGGTCGGTTTTCAGGACGGCTAAGTTCACCCGGTAGCCAGAACAGGCGGTGACGTAGCTTGCTCAAGGTCAAGCTCTGCCAGTCCTCGGGTAGACACGTCCGTTGGAAGGCGGTCACCAAGTTGTAGGCCAAGCGAACGACTTCCAGATAGAGAGCGTTGGCCGCGAAGGCTCGGGTGGGGACCTTGCGGAGGGCATAGTCCTCGCGCAATTCGCGGATACGTCGCTCGAGGGTGGCGCGGCCGTCATAGAAATGCCAGAGGCCCGCTGGGGTGAGCGTGAGATTGGTGACCCACGCACGATAGAGATAGCGTCCGAGGGAGAAGAGGGTGGGTTGGATTTCTTGTTGCTCGCGGAATCTTCGCGCCACCACGCAGCGCCGGGCTCGAGTCCAACCCTGCGAGCGATGCTCGAAGTCGGCCATCTCCCACTCGCGGTTGACGGGTTCATAGCGTAGCCCGGGGAGCAGGCGACGGAAACTGGCGGTCAAGCGGGCGACGATGGCATATTCCGCGGCCTCTCCCTCCAGCCGCGCGAAGATCGGGTCGTAGCCGAAGCCGGCATCGGCTCGCACCCGCAACTCCCGGATCTCGGGAGGCACGTTGGCAAAACAGGTACCGAGGAGTTCGACGCTGCCCGCCCAGGTTCCGGCGTCGCCCGCACGGAGCTCTGTGTCCCAGAGATAAGAGGAAGGAGCTTCCATACACAGCAGAGGGTCGTACGATCGCTTGCCGCGATGCCGGGGATTGTAGCCGACCACCGCCCCATCCTGGTGTCCGAAGACGGTTACGACGGTGCTGTCGAGATCGAAAACCAGCCGGGAGCGATGCGCGGGCTGATGAAGAAAATGATACAGAAGTCGGTCGTTGACGCGATGCAGGTGCTCCCAGAAGCGGGGAGGGGCCTGGAGTAAAAAGCGGCGCAAGGTTTGCGGGTCGGGAAAGTTGGGCAAGCCGATCAGGTACTGGAAGGTACCATTGGAACGGAGCAACGAGGCGGTCTCGATGCGATCCAGCCCTAACACCAGGGGATAGAGCAAGGCCAGGATCATTTGGGAAAGATGGTAGCGGTTATTCCGTCGAGGATAGAGGAGATGGCGAGCCAGGAAATTGCGGAGTTGCAGCACTCGTATAAATTCGTGAAAGAAGAAGGCGCCGCCAAAGTGCGTCAGGCCCGCATGTTCACAGGCGACTCTTACATTTCGAGGGGAATATCGCATGCTGAGGAAATCCTACCGAAACGTTAGGAATTCCTCAAGAACAAGAAAATAGATCAAATGCGCCTCATCGGAGGCTTCTCTGGCATTCGAGAGGCCCCGAATGCGCCGGATTTAGGAATCACAGCCCACGCTTTGGGCTTTAATTTCCGCGTCCACTCCTTGACCTGGGCGACACTGACGCGCTCACGCTGAAACTGCTTCCATGACGGGATGGCTGGACGCTTATCAAGACGAACGGGTATCACGTTCCGTCCTTGGATAAGCATGGCCTCGGGGGCGGGTGGTGGACTCACGCCGCGCCTCGCATCGCCCGCGAAGGTGTCATCGGACGAAACAGCCACGTATCCGAATAACCCAAAATTCTCGCGATTCGCGTTCGTTCATCTGGCGATAGGACAACCCTGCCATGGATCGCCCGACTCAACTTCGACTCTGAAATTCCGACCGCTGCGGCTAGCTCGAACTGGGGTATTCTCTTTTCGCGTAGTGCCCAAAGCAGGTTTGGGAACTTCATAATCCGTACCTCACATGAAGCAACTTGCTTCTTCGCTGATCTTGGCCTACGCTTTGACTTAGGTATACCCGCAATTGCAATACGGGTTTTGAGTCGTAATTGCAGACGAATATGGACACTGATTTGCGGGAAAGGCTTTGGGATTATCTCGCTTGGCGTACAAACCTCCGTTTCCAGCAGTTTACCGCGCAGGAATTGCGGGAACTCCTTGAAAGCTTTCTCGCATGGCTGCTGGACACTAGGTGGTTCCCCGAGACAGACTCTGACAAAAAAAGAGACGCAAACGCGAGCTAAGAAAAGTCCGGGCGATCATTGCGCGCATGAAAGCTTTCAGCGAGAACATTCCAGACGTGCGGCTTCAGCGAGGCTTGGCGGAATGGCGGAATGGCGGAACTATGAAAGCACCCTCGCGGAATTGGCGAATCAGACCATTCGCAGGGAGCCTCACTCCCAAATCACCGCCTGGGGCAAGGGTTCCCCGGAAATCGCCCGTAAGCATCTCTGCGCGGTCCTCATTGTCCGCAAGCTCTACCCTGACCGGGGCGCATACAAAGAGGTTCAACACCGTTTGGCTAACCCGATTTTGCTGCCCGACCCCTTCGGGTGGAGCTTCCCCATGCGGCGACACTTCGCAAGCGCGAAGGCGCTACAAAGCAGTGTGATGCGAATTCTGGAGAAGAGAGGGACTTGCGACTTCATGGGCGAACTTAAGACGCTGGAAATCCTTTGCTCGGAATTCCAATGGTGTCACAGGGGGCAAGCCGGATACTCTGACGCAGAAGAGGAGATGCTTCGGGCTTTGATTCCACCTGACGCGATAGGTTAGGCGGGAGTCTTCGGAACGCAAACGTGTTTCAAAATGGGTCCGCTTCGCCCATTCCCTCCGGCAGACGACACCCGGCACTGCTAAGCCAGTCAAGAAAATTCGCTTGACGGCATTAAGGTTTCACAGAGGCGGAGCCCGGTGCGTGTTGCCCCCGGTTTCCCGCTACGTAATCGGTCGGATGCAAAAAGAAACGGGTTACGGACAATCGCGGTCCGACGAGGCCAACGGCGATCGCAAAAACGAATGTTACGAATACGCCGACGATGGATTCGACGAACAGGTAGTAGCGCAGACCAGCCGACGATCGCATGAGAGGATATCGTATACTTAGTTCCCGCCACGTAAGCATGACCCTAAGGCAAAGCAGAGGAAGGCCGACTAAAAGCATCAGCCGCATTGTCCGGAGGATTCTCATTGTCCTGAAGAATCCAGGTATGCCAGGGGCGGCGCGCGCCAGTAGCGCCCCTAGAGAATACGCAGCGGCCGTGAAGACCATTGAGATCCTAACAATTTCCTGCAGGGAATGAACTCCAAACTGTCCCCAGGAATACTCTAGCTTAGAGGAGAGGGCAGGGAGCACGTAATCTGCGGACGTGCCACCAGCGAGTATAGGAAATCCCAGGTGAGCGGTGTAAAGAGACACGAGAGGAAGGATCCAAACCCACAGCATGGACCGGTGCCGGAGCGTACCACCCAGGATCCATCCTACGAGAAGCGCTAGAATTACGTGCGCAGGGAAAAGTGGGGTTTCGTAAAGAACCCAATGCAGTTGGGCCATGTACGTCTTTATGCCCAAGTACGATCGTAGTTGGACGAAGACGAGAAGAACCTGGGGGGTCGCTAGAAAGAACCCCCACGTGGATAGAAGCTGATGGAGCAGGAAAAGCACCGGTACTCTTCTCGCTGAGTACGACCTTTGCCCAGTATTGATTTCTTCCATGCCCTACTCCCTTTGCCATACCAATTATTGACGACCGGCCGCTTTACATGTTGTGAGATTACTAAGATATTGAAGCGGAAGCGCCACGCCATCGATTTCCTGGGTGAGCTCAGGGTTTGGTGTTGGCGACATCCGATTGTTTTGAGTCTTACTCCATGCCGGCTTGGACAGATAAGTAGCGGAAGTTCGATCTACCGAACTCCCAGGATCACCAAATTGAGAAACTGTTGGGTGGAGAGAAGGATCAAAACCGCAGGATGCCACTTCTGAGGATGAAAGTGGGCCAGGAGGCGAAGGTGCCGGAACCAAAGAGGGAGGATTCCAGCCCAAGGGGACTGAGTACAAGTATTGCGGCGGCGAAATTATCATGAAGAGATCCGTGACCTGCTGAAAAACGGGCCCCCAGTATGCGTCTTCTATCAACCAACTCTGGTATTCAGCAAGACCCGGAGTGTAGCCGCTTGGTCCTTGTTGATAAATTCCAAATGAAATCCAATCATAACCAACCTGTTCCACAACCGGGATGCCACTCCAATCGAACTCGTCGAAGGGGCCGGGTTGGCCCGCAGTGTAATAGTCTGAGACTTGAGCCGGGAAAGCTTGGCTGTAAGCCCCGACAACACAGTTGGCAACCGAGGCCGGGTAAGTGATGTTGCTGCAATTCCCACTTTGGAGCCCCGCCGGGTCGGTGAGCGCGAGCGGGTTATTGGTAACGTAGGCATACCGATTCCAGGTCTGCGGGTTCGTGGGGTCCACCGCCGCTAACCCGGCCGGGTCGGGGGTTAGCCAGCGGCCTTGGACGGCGTGATATTCACGGGACATGGCTTCCCACAATCTGCCAGGAACATCAGGGGCCATTCCGCCGTAGATGGTCTCCCCACTCGAAGAAGAATACATCTCACCGTAAGGGCCGTAGAAAGTGTCCGTCCACTTCGTCTGTGAAGGAGTGGAGGAAAAGTGCAGGCCACCCAAGTAGTCGGGGTGAAAGTACGCCCGCAGCCCAGAGGAAACGTAGTTAGCGGTAGCTCCGGCCACCAACGGAACTCGCCCCTCGGCGAAAGTCGATCCCAGCATCAAGGCGATTTGTCGGCCCATGGGGTCGTAGAGAAGCTGAACGTGACTGGTGCTTGACCACGCCTGCTCCACCATGCGGCCCAGCGCGTCATACGTCATCCCCACCGAACCCAGGGACGCGGCGTGTCCATCCGCATCGCAGGTATAGCTGTGAAAACCGTCCGCCTGCAGGTTGCCGTTGTAGTCATAACTGGGCGTCGAGGCCGGCAGCGTCGAGTACCGATTGGTGGACGTATCGTAGGTCGGCAGGAAACTGTAAGGCCCGTTGACGCCACTTCCTGCGGTCTTGGAAATATTCCCAAACGCATCGAAGCTGAAGGTCTGTGCCCAGTTGGCTGTGCTACTCGGATTCTGGACGCAGTTCACACCCATAATCCGGGCCAGGTCGTCGTAACTGTAGCCGCAAGTCTGCTGATTGTTGGAGCTGAAAGGGTCAGTGATCGCCAGTTGCTGCAAGGTGCCGTTGGCATTCCAGGCCGGTTGACCGGCCACGGACTGACTGCCGACGTTGAACTGGTAGGAAGTCATACGCCCCATGGCATCGTAGCCGAAGGCGTCCGAATCACCCGAACCGAAGGTCACTCCCGTGGGCAACCCGGACCCGGCGTTGTAACTTGTGCTGGAAACTGGATTCTGGCCGCTGCTGGCGGTTACGGTGCTGACCCGCCCTTCGCCGTCGGGGTTATAGGTCAACGTCGGCATGCCCGGCGCCGAGAGTTGGTCAAGACTTCCATTGGCCCAATAGGATGCGGTCGAGGCATAGTACCCGCCGGAATTAGGTGTAGCCTCCAGAGCGGTTAGAATCTCGCCTCGGGCAGAGTAGCTGAATCCAAGGTCGGTGATGAGGGAACTGCAAGTTACCGGGGTGCACGTATAAGCTTCGGCTAAATGCCCGGCGGCGTTGCCCATCGACGACCCATTCACGGTGGCGCTGTCGTAAATAAAACGCTTGGCAGGTGTTACGCTCGCGTAGGTTCCGCTCGTTGTGGTGATCGAAGTCACCCGATGAACGGCGTCGTAGCCATAGCACGTGGTGTTCCCCACGGCATCCACACGCTTGACCCTGTCTCCATGATAGGTGCCGCAGGTTGAGTCCGTGTCGTACACGTAACTGGTGCTTCCGGACTCGGGATTCGCTTCCGCGGTCAAGCGGCCCAAACTATCATAGCCGGCCCTGCCCGCTCTGGGATACCGCGGTGAGGTCATTGAGCACGTCATAAGTATAGCTGGTAAAGAAACCGCTGGCGGAGGTGTTTTGGCCACACGCTCCACCGCCCGTAGCCAAAATTTCGCATACCGAGGTAAGCTGGCCCAGCCCGCTGTACTCGAGCTGCCGGCTTTTAGAATGCTCGCCCGAAGGCGCCGGACCGACGGTGACGAGCACGTCGTTTTTTGAGTACGTGTAGCTGATGACGCCGCTCCCGGCGTCGGTATACGACGTGGGACGATTCAGCGCGTCGTCGGCCGCGGTGTTCCAGGTGGACCCTCCGTAGCTACCAGCCGCGCCAGCGCTGTAGGGCGACGAAACCTCATACGGCCGCCCCAAAGCATCATACCTAGTCTGAACGGAATCGAAGGTGGACGACCCTTGTTGCGTTCTGCGCTGCGTAATACTCATGCGTCCTAACCCGTCCAAATTCGTCAGCGTGTCTGCCGTCGAAGTAGAAGAGAAATTCATCGCGCTTTCCACTGACGTCGGCGTGTAGGTAAAATTGGTCGCGGCGGAGCTAGGATCCGTGGTCGATGTCAGCCGCCAAAAAGGATCGCTGTAGCCGTATGACGTAGTCCCGTTGGTGTCGTTTATTGACGTCACAACTGCGCCGGTGCAATCCCAGGCGAGGGTGAGGGCGGGACCGGCAGGAGGCGTAATGGTCGTAGGAAAGGCCCCGTTGCAGTCGCCGGACCCGTAAGTATAGGTTGTGGTAATGCGCCTCTCATGCGGCTTGGCCTAATCCTCAATCCTGCGTCTGCTCAATATTGAACAGTGGCGTCACACCTGATGGCAAGAAAAGTATTGTCGTCCCATGGATGTAATAGCGGGACACTCAAGCAAGGAAGGCTCAGAGAGGCTCATAATTCAGCGGGTGGAAATTTTGGAACGGGAGGAGGTACATCGTCCTTACGAAGTTCCAGCCACTCGGTTTTCGCTGTACGGTTTGGCCGGTTCGGGGGAGGTGCGTGATTCCTGGGTGGTCCCGTGAAATCACCGCCGTGTAAGTACCGGTCACTTGATCGCCGGGCGGTGTGACCGTTACATAACCTACTCTTGGCGTCGGAATACGCTGGTCGACTTCTTCGTAAGGCTAAGCGAAGCACCGTACATCTCACCGTTGGTGATTTCTTGGGGTTACCTTCGAGACAGTAACGCAACGGGGACTTCCATCCTACAGCGCATGGGTTAAGCTGGGTACACGCAAAGTGGGGGCTTCAGTGCCGTCGGCGGGTTAAAAGCATGGAAGCAGTCCGAGAGGTCATGGACATCTGGGCAGCGTCAGATTATCTGGGCATTTCCAGGGAGACGCTCTATAAATTCGCTCACGATGAAAAGATACCCGCGTTCAAGCTGGGTAGCCGTTGGAGGTTCAAGAAGACTGTCTTGGACGAGTGGATGGAGAGTGAGAGCGAGCGGTTTGAACACCGTGCGTCGCGACGATTGGCACGGTAGTTAGCCCTGCCGATGTTTCGCTTGTCCACTGCCTTATTTCCCATCTAAGAACCCAACGGGCCTCTCCAGTTCCTCCGACTGGGCAACTGATGCTCCAGCAGGCTCTGCATACCTGCCCTTACCCGCTGCTGCATGTAGTCATGAAAATGCGCCGACCTGCACGCCCCAGGGCGCACCGGCGGGTGGAATGCGTACATCCCCACGATATCCTCAAGACCGGCGGCGGCGAAATCAAGGAACATCACGGTGATGTCCTGCGCCAAATCATCGAGGTCACCGTGTGAAAGGGTAAGTCCAACGGTTTTGACGGCGACCTCCGCAGCATTTCTTATACTGGTCGGATAGCGGGATAGGTATTCCCAAAAGTTGCATGGCAGGGTGAAGTCCGGCTCGGCTTCCTGCTCCCACCTGACCTTGAGCTTTCCCAACCAGCGTACATCCGTCTCCGTCAATTTTGGGCATAGCGCTCCGGGGAGCAGTAGCGGCGTGAGAGAAAGGAGGAATGAGTCTCCCATGGTAAA
>Ga0207101_1047_pt1 | contig 23380 bp, 24 predicted proteins | sample Alteio_BWMinHeat_83_FD_153581 | JGI IMG/M metagenome (GOLD analysis project Ga0207101, IMG submission 153581) | Enriched cells from forest soil in Barre Woods Harvard Forest LTER site, Petersham, Massachusetts, United States -... | ecosystem: Environmental > Terrestrial > Soil > Temperate forest >...
ATGGAGCAGGACCGCCACGATCGCGATCTGGTTCTGCAGGAAATCGCGACCGGCGCCCGGCGCACCTTGACACATGATCGCAAAGACGCCGGCTCACCACGCTGGTCTCCCACGGGCGACCGCATCGCGTTTCTAGCCGCCGTTGGTCCCGCGAAAGAAGAGAAGACGCAAATCTTCGTTCTTTCCATGAGCGGCGGCGACGCCTTGAAGATCACCGACGCGCCTAACGGCGTTGAGCAATTTGCCTGGCGGCCGCTCAGCCGGGAAATCGCTTACGTTACCGCCGACGAGGCGGAAAATAAGAAAGACATCGAAAAACATCTTGACGCTTTCGAAGTCGGCGACAACGGTTACCTGGAAACCAAAGCTCCGACGCCATCGCACATCTGGCTGGTCGACGCGGACGGAGGAAAGCCGCGGCGGCTTACTTCCGGAGCGTGGAGTCTCCCGAAAGTACTGCCGCCCAGCTCGCCCTCTTCGCCGATCTCCTGGTCCCCTAACGGCAAATCACTCCTCTTTACGAAACAGGAAGACGCGCACTCGGGCGACAGCGATCGCCGCACGGTGCAAATCCTGAACGTGGATAGCGGCGAAACGCGAAAACTAACCGCGCACGAAAGGTTCGAGGGTTTTGGATTGTTTTCCCCCGACGGATCGCAGGTGGCCTACTGGTATCCGAGAGACGGCGACCGGGCGAATGAAAATGAAATCTTCGTGACGGCGGCGTCCGGCGGCGACGGTCAGGACGCTACGCGCGCGATCGACCGGAATATTCTGCGCGCGATCTGGATGCCGGATGGGAAGTCGCTCCTGGTTGGCGGGCACGACGGAGCGCAAGTGGGATTGTGGCTGCAGCCTCTGGGCGGCGCTGCGAAGAAACTTCCTCTCGGTGACGTCAGCCCTTCGTGGTCGTTCTGGGTGGACGCGGCCGTCGGCCCTAAGGGCGAAATCGCTTTCGCGGGCAGCACGCCGAACCAGCCCTCGGAACTGTATTACATGGCCACGCCCAACGATGCGCCTGTGCGGCTGACGAACAACAATCAGGAAATCGCCGCGCTGGCGTTGGGCCGGACGGAGCGATTCGAATGGCAGGGCCCCGACAAGTTCCACGAAGACGGCGTGCTCATCTATCCGCCCGGTTTTCAGAAAGGCACGAAATATCCGCTTGCTTTGATTATTCATGGCGGGCCGCGTGCCGCCACCACCACGCAATATAGCTTTCTCCCGCAGTTTGTGGCCGCGCACGACTGCGTGGTCTTTCAGCCGAATTACCGCGGCAGCGAAAACCTTGGAAATGCGTACACTCGCGCGATCTGGAACGACGCGGGTGACGGGCCAGGACGCGACGTGATGGCAGGAATCGAAGCCGTCAAGAAACTCGGCTTTGTCGACGAATCTCGCATCGCGGTTTCCGGCTGGTCGTATGGCGGATACATGACGACCTGGCTCATGGGGCACTATCAAATCTGGAAAGTCGCGGTGGCCGGCGCAGCGGTGACGAACATGTTCGACCAGTACAATCTTGCGGATTTCAACGTCACGGAGCGTTACATTTTTAACGGCTCTCCGTATGTGGGCGATAACATGAGAGGCTACCGCGAACAATCGCCCATCACCTACGCCAGCCAAATGAAAACGCCGACGCTGATTCTTTCCGATACCGGCGATTTCCGCGTGACTATCACGCAGTCGTACGAGCTCTATCACGCGCTCAAGGACAACGGCGTGCCCGTTCGCTTCTTTGCTTATCCCGTGGGCGGGCATTTCCCCGCCGATCCCGTTCGGCAGATGGATGTGTACCGCCGCTGGTCGGAATGGCTCGTAGAGCACTTGAAGTGAACGTCGCAAACAAATAGAAATCCCCTGGCGTGCACTTGCGCCTAAGAGCTTCGATTGGCGGACATCTGCAGTCGCGACGCGAAGATGGCTTCCGCGGAGCTTCCTAACTTATAATCTGCCCCGCGATGTCCCTCACTGCAGGTACCCACCTGGGGCCGTATGAGATTCTCTCTCCGCTCGGAGCGGGCGGAATGGGAGAAGTGTATCGTGCGCGGGACACGCGGCTGGAGCGAACCGTCGCGATCAAGATTCTGCCGGCGCAGCTTTCGAATGACCCAGTGCGAAAGCAGCGGTTCGAACGCGAGGCGAAAACGATCTCCAGTCTGAATCATCCCCACATCTGTGTCCTCCACGACGTCGGCCAGCAGGACGGCATCGATTATCTGGTGATGGAGTGCGTAGAAGGGGAGGCCCTGTCCCAGCGTCTTGAAAAAGGTCCGCTGCCCCTCGAACAAGTGCTGAAGTTCGGCGCGCAAATCGCGGATGCCCTGGACAAAGCCCACCGCAGTGGCGTTGTCCATCGCGACTTGAAGCCCGGCAACATCATGCTGACACCGGCAGGTGCGAAGCTGCTGGACTTCGGCCTGGCCAAGCCGGCGGTGCCGCTGACAAGCGGGGCAACGCTCACCGCGACTTCGGTGCGGACCACGCCAATGACGCAGGAAGGCACCGTCGTCGGGACATTCCAATATATGTCGCCGGAACAGATCGAAGGCAAGGATCTGGACGGGCGAAGCGACATTTTTTCGCTCGGCGCCGTTTTGTACGAAATGCTCACAGGTCAGCGAGCGTTCGAAGGAAAGAGCCAACTGAGCGTAGCCTCAGCGATTCTGGAGAAAGAGCCGGCCCCGATCAGCACCACGAAACCAATGACTCCGCCCGCACTTGATCGAGCCATCCGCCGCTGCCTCGCCAAAGATCCGGAAGAGCGCTGGCAAACCGCCCGCGACGTTGCCATCGAATTGAAGTGGATCGCCGATTGCGGCTTGCAGTCAAGCGCAATCGCTCCCGGCACCGAGCGCAGCAAGCATTCCAACCAATTGACAGTGGCTGCGTTCGCCCTGACCGCGGTAATTGCCGCCGCCCTAGGAATTCTTTATGCAAAGAAGCCCGCGCCCGACCTTCGCGTCACGCGCACCTACGTTAAGGCAGAACAGGGTTCTGGTTTCATTTTTTCTGGGGACAACCAGAAAGGCTTTGCCATATCTCCCGATGGCCGGAATCTCGCCTATGTAGCCTCGACCCCATCTCCCGATGCAAAATCCGCACTATGGATTCGCCCGATGGATTCGCTTCATGCTCGAATGCTGCCGGGAACAGAAGCGGCCGGATTTCCTTTCTGGTCGCCCGACGGCAGGTACATTGGTTTTTTTGCCGGGGGCAAGCTGAAGAAAATTGGTGTCCAAGGTGGCCCGCCTTTCGTTATCTGCGATGCCCCGGATGGGCGCGGTGGATCCTGGAATCAGCAGGGCGATATTGTTTTCACACCGACTGTCAATTCTCCCATCTACCGCGTATCCGCATCCGGTGGTCCCATTTCTCAGCTCACCACACAGAATCCTTCCTACAACGAAACCACTCACCGTTGGCCCTGGTTCCTTCCCGACGGGCGCCACTATATCTTTTTGGCCGGAAGCACGTTCACTCCCAGCGAAAGCGCCACCAATTCGATCATGATGGGTTCTCTCGATTCCAAGGAGACCAAACTCCTTTTTCATACTCACTACCAGGCCGAGTACGCCTCCGGGCATATGCTCTTCTTGCGCCAGTCCTCCCTGATGGCTCAGCCCTTCGACGCCAAACGTTTCGAGCTCACCGGAGACGCCGTCCCCATTGCCGAACAAGTGCTGGAGGATTCCAGCATTGCTCACGCCTGGTTCTCTCCTTCCGAAAACGGCCTGCTTCTCTACGCCGAGGGTGCGGTCAAGAATCGCCAGTTGGTTTGGTTCGATCGCAACGGGAAGCAAGTCGGAGCGGTGCCGGGAGATGACGCATACGCGGGCATCGCCTCATCGCGGGATGGCAAAAAGCTCGCCTATTATCTTGATGGAACCAGCTTTGACGTTTGGAGCTTCGATATCGCGCGTGGCGTGAAGATCCCTCTGACATTTGGTGCGTCTTCCGGACAGGGGAACATGTATCCGGTGTGGTCTCCGGATGGCAAGTACGTTGCCTACACCTCCTATCGCGACGGTAAGTACAGCCTTTACCAAAAATCTGCCGACGGTTCAGGCGGCGAAACGCTTCTTCTGGAGGGGACCGACCACTTTCGAGTCCCAACCTCCTGGTCCACCGACGGAAAATTTCTCGTCTATCACGAAGGTTTTTCCGGAAGAACGTATGCGAATGGGGTTCCAGGAGGCTGGTCTATATGGGTTGTGCCCCTCTTTGGCGATCACAAGGCCTACCCCTTCATCCAGTCCTCCTTTAGCGCCCGCGAGGCTAGCTTCTCTCCCGATGGAAAGTGGTTGGCCTACTGTTCGAATGAGTCGGGCGAGTACCGCGTCTATGTCGTCCCCTTTCCTGGGCCAGGCGGAAAATGGCAGGTTTCCCTTGGCGATGGCCGCGGCCCGCTCTGGCGCCGCGACGGCAAGGAAATCTTCTATCTTTCCGCGGACAACAAACTAATGGCCGTAAATGTGGAATCTTCGGGCGGCGGCAGCTTTGCGGCTGGAGTAGCGCGCGTGCTCTTTGACTCCCACTCGCATGGTGTTTTCGGCCGTTACGACGTCAGCGCGGATGGGCAGCGCTTCGTGGTTGTCTACGAAGGAAACCGGCCATCCTCTAGTACGCTCACCTCCGTCGTCAACTGGCCTGCCGAGCTGAAAAAGAAATGACGGCCATCTCATTTGAGTCGCGGATGCGCCACGCTAGGACCCCGAATGGGGGCGAGAAGTACTGTTTCGTGTTGAAAGTGTGAAGAAGTCGCGGTCGCTCCAGGGAAAAAGGAGAGTGCATGGGACGATATACCGGAGTGCTGGGCTTGGCTACCATGCTTGGCCTGGCGTATTTGTTTTCGACGAATCGAAAAGCCATCCGCCTGAAGACCGTTCTTTGGGGCCTGGGCCTGCAGCTGGCGTTTGCGCTTTTCGTCCTGCGCTTTTCGATTGGGCGCGCCATCTTCGAGTTTCTGGGGAGTGGAGCGAATAAGCTGCTGAGTTTCGCTTTTTTTGGTTCGGAGTTTGTATTTGGCGAGCTGGGAAAACAGAAATCTTCGCTGGGATTTATTTTTGCGTTTCAGGTGCTTCCGACGATTATTTTCATCGCGGCGGTTTTCGCGTTTTTGTATCACATCGGTGTGATGCAGCTGATTATTCGCCTCTTCGCCATCGTCATGACGAAAGTCATGGGCGCCAGCGGCGCGGAGTCGCTCGACATTGCGGCCAGTATTTTCATGGGGCAGACGGAAGCGCCGCTGACGATTCGGCCATTTCTCAACCGGCTGACAAAATCGGAGCTGATGTGCGTGATGACTTGCGGGATGGCGCACGTTTCCGGCGGCATCATGGCCGCTTACATTGCCTACGGCGTGGAAGCCAAGCATTTGCTGACCGCCGTGATCATGACGGCTCCGGGAACTTTGCTGATGGCGAAAATGCTGGTACCGGAGACGGAGGAGCCGCTGACGGCGGGGCGCGTGCAAATGCCGGAGATGGAGAAAGAAGCGAATTTTCTCGGCGCGATTTCGCGGGGCACCTCGGACGGATTGCAGCTGGCCATCAATGTCGGCGCGATGCTGATTTCCTTCGTTGCGCTTGTCGCGCTCGTGAACTATCTCTTTTCCGGGGCGCACAACGTGCTGGCTGCGCATGGGATAGGGTGGTTTCCTTCCAGCTTGCAGCAGGTTTTCGGGTGGATTTTCGCACCGGTTGCTTGGCTCATCGGCGTTTCCTGGCACGATGCTTCGACCATCGGCAATTTGCTGGGATCGCGCATGGTCGTGAATGAGCTCTACGCGTTTTCGCAACTGGGCCCCATGAAGGGCACGCTTGATCCACGATCGTTTACAATTGCGACATTTGCGCTGTGCGGGTTCGCGAATTTCAGCTCGATTGGGATTCAGATCGGCGGAATCGGTGCGCTGGCGCCGGAGCAGCGCGGGCAGCTGGCGAAATTCGGCATTCGCGCGATGCTTGCCGGGACCATGGCGAATCTGATGTCCGCGGCTATCGTCGGAATCCTTACATGAGTCCGAGAAAAACAAACAAGAAATCGGAAAAGCAGCTGCCCTCCTCCGTGCACGCGGCAACGCTCGGGCAGGAAGGTGGTGCGTTGCCGGGCGAATTCGAACGGGCCGGTGTCGCCGCAGATTTTATTTCTTCGCAGACTTCGCTGAGACCGAAAATCGCGCTGGTTCTCGGTTCCGGCCTCGGCGCGTTCGCGGATGAATTCTCCGGTGCAACGAAAATACCCTATGCGGAGATTCCGCACTTTCCGCGATCCACGGCCGTTGGCCACGCGGGCAATTTGGTGATCGGAACCGTTGGTTCGTTTCCCGTGGCCGGCATGCAGGGACGCGTGCACCTCTATGAAGGGTATTCTGTAAAGGATGTGGCGTTTCCCATTCGCGTGTTTGCGCGCATGGGGGTACAAGCTGTCATCCTGACCAACGCGGCGGGCGGCATCAAACACGAATTCGTGCAAGGCAAGCTGGTGGTCATCAAGGATCACATTAACCTGCAGGGCGCCAATCCGCTTTCCGGCCCCAACGACGAGCGATTCGGCGTGCGCTTTCCAGATATGACCACGGCGTACGATCGCCGTTTTCGCGAGATGGCCGTCGGGGAAGGCAATCGCATGGGCATTGGAATGTACGAAGGCGTGTACGCCGCGCTACCGGGGCCGAGCTACGAAACGCCGGCGGAGATTCGGTACCTGCGCGCCATCGGCGCGGACCTCGTGGGGATGTCCACCGTGCCGGAAGTGCTCGCGGCGCGTCACAGCGGCATTCGCGTGCTTGGCATTTCCTGCGTGACCAATGCCGCCGCGGGAATTCTCGATCAGCCGCTGGACCACAAAGAAGTCCTGGAGACGGGCGAGCGCGTCAAGGGTCAATTCATCGGATTGTTGAATGCCTTGATTCCGCGCATTGCCGAGACGCTTGCTTGATTTATGATTTGAGGCACACGGGGAGGCCCGAGCGTGAGCGAGTATGACAATCTGATTTCCGCGGCCAGGCAGGCGCGTGAAAACGCGCACGCGCCGTTTTCTAATTTTCGCGTCGGCGCGGGGCTCCGCGCCACGTCCGGCAGGGTTTTCGGCGGCTGCAACGTGGAGAACGCGACGTACGGCCTTACCGTGTGCGCCGAGCGCATCGCCATCTTCAAAGCCATCAGCGAAGGCGAGCGCGGCTTCGATGCCATCTCCGTGGTAACGGACACCGATACGCTCACCCCACCCTGTGGCGCGTGCCGCCAATTGATCTGGGAATTCTGCGGCGACGTCCCGGTAATCCTGGCAAATCTGAAAGGCAAGATCGAAGTCATCCAGATGCGTGAACTTTTTCCGAAACCGTTTGATTCCTCCAATCTGTAAGAAAAGAGAAAAGTGAAAATGGAAAATCGAAAATGGATGCGAAGAGCCCGTATATGGCAGGCTCTAGTTCTCATTTCTGTTTTCTGTTTTCCATTTTCCGCGCACCTCCACGGCCAAGCCGAGAAGCAGGCCACCGGATTCGACCTCATCGTAAGGAATGGAACCGTCGTCACCATGGACGGCGATCACCGCATCGTCGCCGACGGCTTGATTGCGGTGAAGGGAGACGCCATCGTCTTTGTGGGCACGGCGCCGGACTTCATGAAGCAGTTCCCCAAGGGCATTCAAGCCAATCAGACTCTGGATGCGAAGGGCAAGCTCGTTCTGCCCGGATTTATCAATGGGCACACGCACGCCGCGATGACGCTGTTTCGCGGGCTGCACGATGACGTGACGCTGGACGAGTGGCTCCACAAATACATCTTCCCGGCGGAAGCAAAAAATGTGACCGAAGATTTCGTGCGCTGGGGCACAAGGCTTGCCGCCGCGGAGCAGATTCGCGGTGGCGTGACCACGTTCGTCGACATGTACTATTTCGAGGACGCCGTTGCCGAGGAAACCAAAGCCGCCGGAATGCGCGGCGTTCTGGGCGAAACGTTCATCGATTTTCCCGCCCCGGACAACAAGACCAACCCGGCGATGCTCGAATACACCGAGAAATTTCTGAAGCGCTGGCAAGGCGATCCGCTGATTCATGCCGCCCCCGCGCCGCACTCCATCTACACCTGCTCGCAGAAGACGCTCCAGGACGCGGCGTCGCTAGCGCGAAAGTACAACGCGCCCATTTTGATTCACGTCGCGGAGATGAAAAAGGAGTTGGACGACAGTCGCGCGCAGAACGGCATGACCCCGGTGCAGTATCTGGACAAAATCGGAATCCTTGGACCGGATGTGGTGGCGGCGCACTGTATTTATGTCGATGACACCGACCGCAAAATCCTGGCCCAGCGCAAGACAGGATGCGTGCACAATCCCTCAAGCAACATGATGCTGGCCAGCGGTGTTGCGCCTGTGCCGGAGTCGCGTGCCGCAGGTGTCGCCGTAGGCCTGGGGACAGACGGCCCCGCCGGAAGCAACAACGACCTCGATTTGATGGAGGAAATAGACCTGGCCGCGAAACTCGCAAAAATCAACAAGATGGATCCGCTAGCCCTCAACGCAAAAGCTGTCGTGGAAATGGCCACGATCGAGGGTGCACGCGCCGTGCACATGGAAAAAGAGATCGGTTCGCTCGAAGTGGGGAAGAAGGCGGACCTAATCCTGATCGGCCTGGACGCGCCGAACGCCGTTCCGATGTACGACGTCTATGCCCAACTAGCTTATGCCTTGAAGGGAAGCGATGTGGAGACCGTAGTTATCGGCGGGCGCGTGGTCATGCGCGATAAAAAACTGTTGACCGTGAATGAGGCCGCAGTAATCGCCAAAGCGCGCGAGTACAAAAACAAGATCGAAGCGTCACTAAAGTAAGGTGAAGAAGCGCACTTAGATGGAACTACAGAGCCGCCGTTGCTGCCGGCACCCCGCGCCGAAGCGGCTTCACCCCTTTTTCAGGGAACGCCATCTTCCAAAAGTTCGCATTGGGCGCGATGAATTCGAACGCCACGATGTGCTTGCCATCCCCGATGGCCCGCGCGGACACCACGCGGCACTCGGTCTTCTGCCCCGTATTTTCATTCGTCACCAAGAGCGTCTGACCCATGATCACCGTCGCATCAAGGATGGTCATCCCGCCGTGTCCGCTTACGGAATGGGAGCGCGTGTGAAATTTGAATTTTTCGTTGGCTTCGTCGTAGCCCTGTATGATCAAATCCGCGGCAACTGCGACTCGGGGGGTACGGCGGCGTTCGACGCGGCGAAAGTGAAGGGTGGACATCGTGCGTGGGACCTTTCTTTTCTGGTGTTTGCGCTGGAGACAAGAGCAGTAGCCCTTCAGCTCATCTCCAGATTCGTTCGATAGTGCGGTACAAGTGCTGCGAAATGAATAGCTTGACGGTACCAATCGGAAGTACGGCCAAACAGTACCCCCGGCCCAGCACTTTCGAGTGGTTCCCCGGACGGCTCAGCTAACGCGGATTTCCCGTAGCTTTCCGCTGGCCACGTCGTAGACAAATCCGCGCACCGCAACCTCCTTGGGAATCCACGGGTGGGTGCGCAGCTTCTGCAATTGATGGCACACATTCTCCTCGATGTTCTGGAAGGCATAAAAAAAGGCCGGAGAAATCGCCGCTGTTCCGGCGCGGTTCTGGACCCGAGTGCGCAAGTCCTGTTCGGTGGTGTGCATCAGTCCACAATCCGTGTGATTGATGACCATGAACTCTTCGGTCCCCAACAGATAATGCGACACCACCAGCGACCGCAGGCTATCTTCCGTCACGATCCCTCCCGCATTGCGGATGATGTGTGCATCTCCCGTTTTCAAACCCAGCGTTCGAATCGACAGCCGCGTATCCATGCACGTCAGGACCGCAAGCTTGCGCTCCGGGCGCGGCGTCAACCGGCGCAGTTCGTGCGTTTGAGAGTAGATTTCATTGGCTGCCAGGACTTCATCAATAACGCTCATAGGCCGAATAGTTTAGCAAACTGCGGGTCCCTAGGTTTTGGTGTAAGCCACGCCGTAGCGGAAAGATTTCTCGCCCGGCACTTCCTGCACATGGACAATTTGCCCTCGAACAAAAATGTTGAGTGAGCCCGGGGAATAGGGAGCAGCGATTTCGATTTCCGCCTTCAAGCTATAAGATTTGCGGCTCTTAAAACGCAGGCCGCCGCGCGAGATGTCTTCGCAGGTAACGATATCGTCGCCAAAGCTGAAGCTCCGCACACACCCTTTGAAATTGACCCTGGTGCGCACGTGTTTGCGCCGGTTTGCCCCGCGCAGCGAGGGTTTAAGGTCGGCCGGGGAGTCGATTGGCTCTGCCTCCGGGGCTTCGGCGGGGACAGCCGTCTCTTCAGTTTGCTCCTCGATAACCTCGTTACCGGTTGCATCATTCGCCTGCTTCCAAAAAGTCGAATTGCCGCAGGTCTTGCAATAACGGACGATTCCCTCGTTGACGAGGTACACGTCCGATTCGAGATCGCTCTGCACCACCGTCTCGCGCGCCCCGCAACCGGCGCATTGCAATGTGACGCAGTTCGCTACCTTTTCGGATTGCGATACCGGCGGGAATTCAATGCCCCAGAAATCGATGTTTTGATTGAGAAACGCCACGCCGTAGGTATAGCTCTCGCCCTGTGACCCCAACTGCCCCACCACGCGCACTTCCGCTTCTTTGTTCGTTTCCAGGGACCGGATGATCAGCTCTTGTTCCGGGGACAGTTTGTATTCGGAAACGATGCCCGCGCCATGCCGGCTCAACAAGACGGTCCTTGCCTCTTCTGAGAACATCTTGCCTTCCATGTCGCTTCCGACCAGAAGGATAGGGATCACCTTCGGAATTCGGCTGCTCCGACGCATCTCGCTTGAAGACACTCGCGCACCCGCCAGGAGAGGAAAGACTGAGAAAATGGTACTCGCAATTCTCTGCGCCCGTTACAGATTCTCGGGAACTGGTTCGCGCAGAGCAAGACAGGCAGGATGGCCGCTAGTTTTCAAAACCCCTGCAGTGGCCGATTGGGTATACAATCCGCCGTAATCCCCGAGAAGGCCACGGTATGGAACAAGAACGGCGCCGCTCTCCCCGGTTTGCCTTTATAGCTTCGGCGGAAGTCCTTGCGGAAAGCCTGGGCCCGCGAATGAGCACGCGCGTCAGCGACCTCAGCCTTTCCGGGTGTTACGTGGATACCATCAATCCTCTCAACAATGGGACACTCGTCCACGTCAAGATCTTCAAGGATTCGCACGTTTTCGAAGCGTCCGCCACCGTAGCGTTTTCCCATAGACACCTCGGCATGGGTCTGGCGTTCAAGGATGTACAGCCGAAGTTTCAGCAAGTCTTGCAGGACTGGCTTCCCGCTGCAGTCTAAGCGAATTGCCCTCGTTCTAGTCAGTCTCCGACTATCCGGCTTCCCTGGACTTGGTAGCCGATCCTACCTTTGTTCAACATAGCGCATCCAACACAGAGAGCCCATGCACAATTTCACTCGTCGTGAACTACTGAAACTCGGGGCGACAACTGCCTTCGCAGAACTTACGTCTCTGGGTTTGCACGGATGCGGAGGTGGTTCTGTCATTTCGCCACCACCTCCTGCCGCTTGCTCCAAATTATCCGACATCGAACATGTGGTGATTCTGATTCAGGAAAACCGTTCATTCGATCACTATTTTGGGAGCTATCGCGGCGTGCGTGGCTTCGCGGATCAAAGTCCCGCTTTCCGGCAGCCCGATCCCGCGAACACCACGATCTCCCCCGTGGGAACACTCTTGCCGTTCCATCTGGACACCACCACAACGGATGCAGCCTGCACCCACGACATCAACCACGCCTGGGTGCCTCAACATCAGAGCTGGGACAACGGCGCAATGGATGGCTTCGTCAGCTCGCGTCTTGCGATTAACGCCAATGACGCTGTATTGAGCATGGGCTACTACACGCGCGCGGACATTCCTTACTACTACGCCTTGGCGGATGGATTCACGATTTGTGACAACTATTTTTGCTCTGTGATGGGCCCGACTGACCCGAACCGGCTTTACACCATGGCGGCATCCCTAGACCCCGATGGAAAAAATGGCGGACCAATTTTGCAGACCATCGTCGCAAACCGCACAACAGTGTACGGTCGGCTGACCTATACCACGATGCCTGAGCAGCTTCAGACTCGGGGGATTTCTTGGAAGGTTTACTCTTCGCCGGATGAAACCATTCTCGGTGGCATACTCTCGGACAATGTTCTCTCTTACTTCAAAAATTTTCAGGATCCTGCCTCGGTGCTGCATCAGAAAGCATTCGGACCTCAGTTTCCCGCCGACTTCCTGGCCGATTTGGCGACTGGGAACCTGCCACAAGTTTCCTGGCTGGTAGGTTCCGTCCTAACCTCGGATCACCCGCCTTCGCCTTCGATTTTCGGGGAGAATATTCTCTCTCTTATTATCGAAGCTTTTAGACGGAAGCCGGAAGTGTGGGCCAAGACGGTTTTCTTCCTCACCTACGATGAAAACGGCGGATTTTTTGATCACGTTCCTCCGGTGACGGCCCCACTCGGCACGCCAGGCGAATATGTGACCGCGCCCGCGGTGCCCGACCCCACGGTAATTGGCAGTCCGGCGATAACCGGCCCCGTTGGACTGGGTTTTCGCGTCCCTATGCTGATTCTCTCGCCGTTCAGCCGAGGTGGATTTGTATCTTCGGATCTCTTCGATCACACTTCCGTTTTGCGGTTCTTGGAGACACGGTTTGGTGCGGAAGTGCCCAATTTGAGCGCGTGGCGCCGTGCCGCGGTTGGGGATTTGACCAGCGCGCTTAATTTCAAGAAACCCGACCAATCGATTCCAACTCTACCGTCCACAATTGCTCCTATTCCGCAGGCGATCGCACAATGTGCGGCTAACCTGGCTGGATTTACACCCTACACCGTGCCAAGTACACAGGCGATTCCGCCTCAGGAATTCGGGACCGCCGCTCGTCCCAGTGGTGTGTGCTAATTAGGGGCCATGCTGCGCCGCTTCTCCGGTAACCCCCCTGCCATGGCTTCACCAACTGCTGCAATCCCCATTGCACTGTCAGCAAGGGCCGTCAGTGTTGGGCGGATCTTGCAGGTCTAAGAGCGTCTGCGAACTCTCCCGTATGATAACTGCCTTCCTTTCAGCAATTTGGTTCTTCGGCCGGTTGGCCTCCGAGATGCTCCCATCCAGCTGTCAACCAGCCATCGATATTTGACCTGCCCAACTGCAGGGTAGGTGAAAACGTGGAGAAAATCTGCGCCGTTTCTGACCGCGATTCTCGTGATCGCCATTTGACCCAGTGCCAATTCGCACCGGGAGGAGGAAACTGAAATGAGCACACCCACGGTTTCGAAACTCCTGCTTACATCCATTCTAACGCTAGCCTTTTCAGGCGCACCAAATTCTGCGTTCGCTAAACATCATGGAGGAGGCTCTCGCGGTGGCGGTGGCTCTCACGGCGGCGGGTCTCACGGAGGTTCCCACAGCCACGGTGGCGGTGGGTTCCACTTCGGCGGCGGACACTCCAGCGGCAAGAGTTTTCGCGGCGGGCGGTCAGCCACGCCAAGGCAAATGGGTAGTGGCTCGTCTAGGAGATCGAGTATCAGGGGCCCTCGTGCCAACAACAACTCCGCTCTTTTCGGAGGCGCAAGGAACTACTCGAATAACCCGCGCAGCACAAGTGGCGTCGCCGGTCGAAGCCCCGGTTCGCCCTTCGGAAGAAAGCTTGCCGCCGGCACTCACGCACCTGGCATGAGCTTTGGCTCAAACCGGCCTCCAAGTGTTGCATCGGCTTCGCGAAATTGGTCTCGACCATTTCAATCCTCTTGGATAAGTCCTTCGCGATCGGCCTCTTCCTTCAACTCCAATCGTCCTCCATCCGCGGCGTCTCCTTCACGGAGCTGGTCTGGCCGGGATCAATCCTCTTGGATAAGTCCTCCGCGATCGGCCTCCTCCTCCTTCAACCCCAATCGTCCTCCATCTACGGCGGCACCTTCGCGGCGTTGGTCTGGCCAGGGTCAGTCCTCTTGGGCAAGCACTCCGCGATCGGCCTCCACTTTCAACCCGAATCGCCCCCCATCCGCAGCGTCTCCTTCACGGAGTTGGTCCGGCCAGAATCAATTCTCTTGGAGAAATGCGTCGAGACCGACGCTTTCCTCAGAGCAGCATCGCAGGCAGTCGAATTTCGAACACTCTCGATTCGGTAATTCGGGAATAGGCCATTCCTCGTTCTCCCATTCACGGGCCCGGTCGAGTGGCCGCCGCCACGACAATTCACAGTTCGACGGCGCACATCCCTTTGACTGGGGCGCAGCTTCTTTCAACCGCGAAACCTCGTTCAGTGGAAGCGAGTTTCCATTTTTTCCGGACCTATTTGGCTTGGCGTTGGACTTGGGTGGATTCGGCTTGCGCGGTTTGAGTCTTCTGGGCACCGGGGTGAACGCCTTCGGACCTCTCGGCTTAAATCTGCTCGGTTCCGCTTTGGCCAATTCCAGCCCGGACCCGGGCATGGAATCGCCACAATGGGGGCCGGGCCCGGCCTTCTATCCGACCTCAAACTTGACCTGCCCGCGCTAAGCCAGCTCAAGTTCAGTGTTGGATTTGAACTCATTGATTTGATCCACGCAGTCCGACTCATCCCACTGTCCAGCCACAGAATTCTTGGCCATTGGTCGGACCTTAGGAGTATGATGGCCGGGTCGTTCCCACCCCGGCATCCAGCCTCTCGCAATTCCCGTACTTCTAGGGGTGTCCCATGCAAACTCTGGCGAAGCGCTTGGAAGATCGTATTTCCCTAACCGTAAGAGTCGATCTCTACAGCCTGAATGTCCGGCAACGCGTGCAGGAAGCCCTCACGGAAAACGTAAGTCCCCACGGCGTGCGCGTTGTTTCCAGCAGGCCCTGGAAGCCCAACGAGCGCCTGAATCTGCACTCCCTTCCAGGCGATTTCCGCGCCCGTGCCCGCGTGGTCTACTGCGAGCCGCTTGGCGTGAACTCCTTCGCCATCGGTTTGCAGTTGCTGGCCGCAGCAGGGAATTGGAACTAGCGCGATCGCAGCAAAAGCCCCCCGCCATCCACAGCTAGCCTCCTTGACGCCCGCACGAATTACGACTATAGTCATAAATGACTATGGTCAGAAATCGGGAGCCGCTGCGCCCGCGGAAAAAGGCCGCCGCCCGCGCAAAAATCATCGCCACTGCCGTCGAGCTCTTTTCCCGCCACGGCCTCCCCGGCGTCACCGTCGAGCACATCGCGGACGTTGCCGACATCGGCAAAGGCACCATCTACAACTACTTCGCCACCAAAGAGGACATCGTCGTAGCCTTCATGGCCGACCTGGAGGCCAAAATCCAGGCAAGGACCAGGCGTTTTGCCAAGTCCAAAGGCTCGCTCTGTTCCATCCTGAAGAAGTTTATTCGTTTTCAATTCCGGTTGAAGCGGCCGTACCACCCCTTCGTCCGCGTGTTTCTCGGACAAATGTTTGTCCGCACCGAACAGTTTCTTCCGTACATGGTGGAAATGCAGAAGGCCATCGATCCGCCCCTAGAGGAACTCTTCCGCGGCCTGCAAGAGCGCGGCGTAATCCGCAAGGATGTGCAGATCGCGATGCTGATCCCTGTCTTCAAGACCATCCATCTGGGTCTCACCGCGCTCTGGGCCGTCGAAGGCCCGCCTTTCGGCGGTACGGAAATGGTGCTGGAACAAGAAATGAAACTCTTTTGTGAAGGACTGGAGGCCGGAAATCATGAAGATCTTTAGTGCAATTCTCTTGCTGTTTTGTGGCTTTGCTCTGCAAACCACGCCACAGAATCCCCCTGCCGAGAAGCAGACCGCCCCGGCCAGTCCGGGTTTGCTGGCGCGCCGCTATCAGGAGGGAGAGAAGCTCAGTTATCACATGAAGGTCGTCAACGAAAAATGGCACTATGAAATCCAGGCGGATGGCGTGGTCAAACGCGATTCGGCGGGGAAGTATTTTGAAGAATACGCTTGGTCGCACATGATCTCCGACGGAACGCCTGTGACGCTCTCTCCCGCCAGCTCGAATTTCAGGCAGAGTGTCACACTCGCACCCGAAACTCTGCCGTCCGTTCCCAATCTGAACCAGGTAGACACTAAAATGATCGGCCCAATCACCGATTGGATGACTATTTACTCGGATCTTTGGCTGGCGAACAAGCTGAACACGCTCAACCACCCCGGAGATCATTTCTACTTCAAGAGCGGCACCGCGAACTCCTGGGCTGACGGCAATTACGTCCTGCTCGGCGAAGACTCCATCGATTTCGACTTTACCCTCAAGGAAGTGAATCAACCGCAGAAAATCGCCACACTCGTCGTCCGCCACGTGCCGCCGGAAAAGCCTGAAATCAAGATTCCCGTGGACTGGATGCGTGCTCCCGTTGCCGATACGCCGAACAACTGGGTGGAAGTGGAAAAAAGGCCAAATGGCAAGTACCTGGCGGAAGTGGGTAAGGAGGCCTTCGAGGTTCAAATCAAGGTGAGCTTAGTTGACGGGAGAATTCTGTCGGCCAAGATCGACAACCCGGTCGAAGCCATCACGCGGGAATGCACCGACGCGGCGCTGAGCAGCTGCACGGATCCCGTTCCGCACCACATTTTGCGACAAGTCGAAGTCTACTGAGGAACTAGCGCGGCCTTCACAAAAGGGAATCGCCCCTGCCTTACTCCAGGAAGGAAACTCGATTACTTCACCGCGGATTTGGAAAGTGCGCATTGGGTTAGTTCCGATAATCTGACCACCCTCCAATGAGCAGTTTTACTCAGCTGTGCTAGCCTATCTTCCATGAATATGAAACTGTGCTGGTTCCTAATTGTCGTTGCTTCCGCCTGTCTCATAGGACTCGAAGCCGCTGGCAGTTTTCCCAAGGTTTCACCGGAACTGGTGGGGACGTGGGACTACGTGACAATGAGTCCTCTCAAGAACGGCAAGCCATTCGGCATAGTACATTTCCAGCCAGGACAGTGGACCGTAACATTCAATCAAGATTCCACTTGGGCGATGAAAACGCCGCCGCCTAATTCGCGAAGCCTAAATGGAAATTATTCGGTACACGGGCACGACTTGGATATGAAACTCGCTGACGGCAAGCCCTACTACACGTATCGCTTCACAGTTGAACAGGCTGGGAAAGTGCTTGTGTTGACGACCAAAGAAAGCACAATCAGTGCCAACCGAGAGTAGCCCGGCGATTTGCCATGATGGAGCGTACTGGAGGGAACTTAGCGGGAGAGCGCGAGAATCGCTTCGTTGAGTTTGGTCAGGTCGGAGTCCAGCCGGTAGTAGCCAGAACGCCAGGAGCTGGTAGTCTCATCGGCGCGAAAGCTGATCACTGCGAAGTCGTTTGGCGCGGTATTGCCGTTTGTGAGTGCGGGAAACTGATCCCCCACGTACGTGGCGGGATATTCCCTGACCACCCGTTCGCACTCGTGGACCGAAAGAACGGCGCGAAGCATACCCTGATTTTTTGCGTGCGGCTGGCAAAAATAGAGGTTGGGCATACCAGACCATCATCGGCAAGAAAAAGGAAAAGGGAAATAGTACTTTCGGGCAACTGGCCTCCTGTCCCAATGGACACAGAACTATCGAATATGTCTTTTGGAACAGCTTCTTTCAGAGACTAAGCGCTGTTTTTGCCGTCAGCGCGTAGATCGCGGCGCAATCGACTACTTTTCGCAGGTCTACGTATTCGTTCGGGCCGTGCGCCACCGAAAGCAGGCCCGGCCCGTAGGCGTAAGCCGGGATTCCCCGCGCCGCGTAGAAACGGGTCTCCAGTAGCCCGGGGCACATCTCAAAGCGCGGAGCCGCTCCGGTTACGGCCTGGATGTTTTCGGATAAGGCTGCGCCAAGCGTTTCGCCTTCGTGACACGAGGATGCCGTTCCCTCCTGCAGAATTTCCCAATTCAACGGAATACCTTCCCTCTGGCAGCTCTCAAGAACTTCGAGCAATTTTGCTTTCTCCGCTTGTAGCTCTTCTTCCGGATTGATTCGCCGGTCGATGGTGAACGAGCACTTCTCCGGCACCACATTAAAATTGGTGCCGCCGCTGCTTTGGCCCCCCAGCATGAGGATGGAATTCCGCGCTTGTTCCGTGCCGATCGAACACTGCGTGGTGCGTTGTTCTACTTCGTGCTTCAGTTGCTGAAGCCGTTCCACCACGCGATGCATGCGTTCGAACGCGTTTTCGCCCTGGTGCTGCAATCCCACGTGCGCCGATTTTCCGAATACCTCCACGCTCAGCGAAATCGCCCCGCGGTTCGCGTTCCACACCACCCCGCTCGTGGTTTCCGCGAGTAGCATGCCGATTCCGCTCCTGCCCAGCAAGCCCTGCCGCGTCAGCCACGCGGAGCCGCCTTCGCCCCCCGTTTCTTCATTGGGAACCAGCGTCAGACCGATCCGGCCATTCAATTCCGCTCCCGTTTCTTTCAGCGCGCGAATGGCATAGAGCATCGCCACGATTCCGCCCTTCATGTCGCACGAGCCGCGGCCAAATAAGAAATGTTCTTTGCGCACGGGCTGAAACTGTTCCTGCGATTGCACTGGAACCACATCGTAGTGCCCGTGAAAATAAAGTGTTCGCTCTCCACGCCCGTAGCTGCCGAGCAGACAGACCGCAGCGTCGTCTCCCTCTTGATTCGATTCCATCGCTGACACCCGCTCGCAATCGAGCCCGAATTCTCGCAAGCGCCTCTCGAGCAAATCCGCGCAAGCCCCATAGTTCTTCCCAGGTGGATTTTCCGTCGGTATGGCCACCAGCTCTGCCAACAGAGCCGCCATCTCGTCCTCGCGCGGCCTCAGCCACCCAAAAAGCAAATCCCCTTGCGATACTTTGCTGCCCGTCTGTCCGCTCATGGCCCTTCATCCTAGGAATTAGGCCAGAAGTCGCCAAGCTCCATATTGGGTTCGAACGGCCGGCGCCGGCTGGTCGCAACCGCGCATTGTCCATCCGGACCAATGGCATATCGAGGCGTGTCCCGTGAACGGCCCGCATCTCGATTCCGGCCGAGATCGCGCGGCCCTCATCTGGTTCACTGCGCTGCAGGATCAACCCAGTGTTCAACTCGCTTTCTCCCAAAATGGCGGCGCAGACTTTGCCCCTCCATTGCGCATAGATACCGGTCGCGCCATGGGCAGAGCCCAGGCCGTGCTGTTGCCGGGAGACTCTGCTGTTGCTCTCTGGTTGGAGATCGACTCGGGAGCCGCGCGGATTCTGGCACGCCGCATTCACAATCACGCCGCTCTTGATGCCCCATTCGAACTGTCCCGCGGCGCTAATCTTGGTTATCCCCACGCGGTCCGCACCGGCGATGGCATATTGCTCGCCTGGGCGGAGAAAGGAGCAGTCTCGCGAGTTCGCGTAGGCATTCTTTCAGTCGGGTAGCATCTTGCGGGCAGAACGCGCGCCAGTCCGGAAATCGGCGCAAGAACTACAAAGCTGGAACTCCGGCCTGGCTCCCCCACACCGGAACTTTCTTGTAGCTCGCCGCTTCCGGTTGCAGGGTGGCGGGTCAGTTTCCGATAAGGCGACATACCAGGCACATAGAAAGGGAAGTGAGAGAATCGCCCCTTTTTTCGGCCATGCTGGGCGCTGAAACTTCGGGAACTCAGCCCAACAGACCGGTGTCTAAGGGTTCTGGGGGGAATCTCTGTGTGAAGGTCCTGAGATGACTTTGTGGAGGTGAAGATATGACACGGATAAAGCGGCGGCCATTCCTCACGATTCTGGCATGTCTTGGGATTCTGAGTTCAGTTGCGCTTGGCGCGGATGTAACCGGAGAGTGGTTTGGAGTGTTTCACGTCGTCACTCCTGATGGTGGCAAGAGAGACGACAAAGCCGTCTTGATTCTCAAGCAACAAGGTGATGAGGTCACGGGCTCCTTAGGGGAGACAGAAGAGAAACAGTTTCCCTTCAAGAAGGGGAAGATGAACGGCAACATGCTAACCATCGAAATGGATGGAAACCCTGTTCTGTTCACCTTGAAATTGGATGGAAACAAGCTAACAGGAGAACTTCGTGATCCGCAAACCCCTAGCAAAATCCTCGGCCAGGTGGACCTAACCCGCAAGTAGGGTTCTTTTACAGCCATGAAAAATCTAAATTGCTTTCGGATGTTTCTGGCAGCTACCGTGGTTAGCTTGGTGTTCCCAACACGACTTCTCGTGCAGACGCCGCAGCTAGATAATCCAAGCAAGGAGCTTGAAAAACTATATATCGCGGACCAGAGCGATTCTCGGCCGAATGGTACGCCCGAAGAGGCTCAAGCCACCGAAGCTCGTGCCAAGAAACGACGGGAACAGGTGTCTGCAATTCTCGCCAAGGGCGGAGTCCAGTCCGCAGAGGATTACATTCGCGCCGCAGTCGTCTTTCAACACAGTATCGTTCCCGAGGACCACCTTATGGCCCACATCCTGGCGACGATTGCGGGTTGCAAAGGTCACAAGCGAGCTCGATGGCTAAGTGCGGCTGCCCTCGACGCCTATTTGCAATCTGTGGAGCGGCCACAAATATTCGGGACGGTTTATCTTCGGGATGGGCAGCGGAAGCCATTTGATAAGATTTTTCTGAGTGACCCCCTTCGCGAAGGATTTTGCGTTCCGCCTCTCGCGGAGCAAGAGAAGAACGTAGAAATGCTCAAACAGGGTGGCAGCCCGATGGGGCTGAAGCGCATCGCTAGCTCGTGCGAGCCACTGGAAGTTCCCTGAAGGACCGAAAACGCGAGTGGGCTAATCCGGCCTCAGTGCAGTCAACTCCTGGTAAACGCGCTAACCGGACAAGTTGAAAAGAGGATTTCAATTAGGGGCAATCATTTTGCTGAAACGTTGGAGGGGGCACTGCCGTCATCCATACAAAAGAAGCGTACCGCTTTCGCGGCGGTTCTCTCTGGACAGGGGGTCCAATGAAATGCACTCGGATTATAAGGATAGTGTCCGGCTTGGCGCTGGCTCTGATGGCATGGCCGGGCGGCGCCAGCCGAACTCAGTCGCAACGGGTGTCACCGACTGCGGTGGTGCAGGCACCCAAGGAACCTTCAATCCAAGAAATCAACGACGCTTTCGTTCAGCAGATATCTAAGCAGATCGTTGGCCACGAGCAGGAGCCTTCGGGACAGGTGTTCAAGAATATCCAAGTCGATTTCCTCAAAAAGGTTCCAGCCGCGCGATTCCTTCTGATCATGAACGAGGGATATAGCCGCGCCTTGGGAGTGACCTGCAAACACTGCCACATCGAGGGTGACTTCTCCAGGGACGACAAGCGCCCCAAGCGCTGCGCTCGCGATATGGCGTTGATGCACTTTGATATCAATCAACGGCTCGCGAAAATGCAAAACTTGGCGCCGAATCCCAACGGACACTTCATCAACTGCTCGACCTGCCACCGCGGCGGCATTGATCCGATGAGGCAGTCGGATTAATTCGCGGCGGTGCGTTTGCAAACAGTCTGGCAGCCGCAAGCCTCTTGCCCCGGCGCAATGCCCTGATGCAGGTCTGACCGCAGCAGTTTGCAGTGCAGCAGGGCTGAGTGTAGGCGGATGGTCGGCAAGTTCGAAGTAACTGGCATAAGTCCTGATAAACGTGCTAACCGGACAAGTGACGATCAGCAATTCCACATGTCCGGTTATGCGACTAACCAGGCACTAGGACGCCGCGGAGTGTTGCCCTTACCGGAGACTGACCCAACGCCGGTTCCAACGGTAGCTTCATCGCCTTCTGCAATTAGTGATAGGCTCTGCCGGAGTCCCGCTCCGTGTGAGCAGCAGGCGCATGACTTTCGGCACAAACACGTTCCCAATCCTGAAGTGGGTTGGCTTGTTGTGGATCGTAGTCTGGCTGCCTGCTTACCTGCGCGTGTGGGGCTGGATGAATCTGGTGCATCTCTGCGACATCGCCGTCATCCTGGGATGCGCGGGCCTTTGGTGGGGCAGCTCCTTGCTCATCTCCAGCCAGGCGGTGAGTTCTTTTGCTCCTGGAATACTTTGGGCCCTGGATGTCGGCTGGCGGCTGACCACCGGAAGATTTCTGGTCGGTGGAACCGACTACATGTGGGATGCGCGCTATCCGCTCTGGGTGCGCCTGCTCTCCAGCTTTCACATTGGCCTCCCCGTGGTCATGTTCTGGGCGCTGCGCAAGGTAGGATACGACCGCCGCGCGCTGGCTCTGCAGGCGGCCATCGCCGCCGTGCTTTTTATCGTCGCGCGATTCCTGCCCGCGGAACTGAATGTAAACTACGTCTTTCGCGATCCGCTGTTTCATCGCGCCTGGGGCCCAGCTCCCCTGCATCTGGCAGTAGTTTATCTCGGCGCGCTGGTGCTGTACTGGCCGGCCCATTTGCTTTTGTGCCGGTTGTTTCCGTTGACGGGAGTGGCAAAATAAGTTGCTGGGCGGAGTAGCTATTCCAGTTGCGGAAGCCTGAACTTCAGCCGAAACTTCCCAATCAGGTGAATCTGCCATGAATCGAAAACGGTCTCTCTTCTTTGCGCTAACTCTGCTCTTCGCTGCTGCGTTTGCGATAAAATTGCACGCCGATGCCGCGGACGAAATCGCGCGGCTTGCTGCCCTGATGCAATGGAAGCCAGGCACCATCGTGGCCGACATTGGTGCGGGAGACGGCAGCTATTCCTTTGCAGCCGCGGCGCGCGTCGGCCCGTCCGGAAAAGTCTTTGCGACCGAGATTGACCAGGCCAAGCTCAAAGAACTCAACGCCGAAATCAAGAAGCGGAATTTGCAGAATGTGACCGTGCTGGAAAGCGCGGAAGCGGACACGAATCTGCCGGTGGCCTGCTGTGACGCAATTTTCTTGCGGCGCGTTTATCATCACCTCACAAAGCCTGCGGAGTTCAATGCGAATCTCATTCGTTCGTTGAAGCCTGGCGGGCGGCTGGCGATTATCGAGTTTCCTCCGCGCCCCGGACTCGAACCGGTGGAAGGTGTTCCCGCGAACCGTGGTGGCCACGGGATCCCGCAGAAAATTGTGATTGAGGAGCTCACCGCCGCCGGCTTGCAAGTCGAAAAAATCGTGAACGACTGGCCAGGTGACAGTTACTGTGTCCTGTTCGTGCGCAAATGATGCCCAAAGAAAAGTCCCAGCAGGCGGACTTGCCCGAACAATTCAATGTGGCGGCGCATTTTCTCGATGAGCCCGCTCAGCGCCATTCGAATCGCGTGGCCATTGCCGGCGAACCCCGCCAAGTGACCTACGGCGAACTCGCCGCGCTTTCGAATCGCGTCGGGAATGCCTTGCTGGCGCTGGGCGTAGCGCGCGGCGACCGCGTCCTGATTTTGTTGCCGGACTCGGCGGAGTTTATCGCCGCATTTTTTGGCGCCGCAAAAATCGGTGCGGTCGGTGTTCCCGTGAACCCCTTTGCCCGCGCCGCCGACTATATTCATTACAT
>Ga0207101_1048_pt1 | contig 23213 bp, 19 predicted proteins | sample Alteio_BWMinHeat_83_FD_153581 | JGI IMG/M metagenome (GOLD analysis project Ga0207101, IMG submission 153581) | Enriched cells from forest soil in Barre Woods Harvard Forest LTER site, Petersham, Massachusetts, United States -... | ecosystem: Environmental > Terrestrial > Soil > Temperate forest >...
AAATTGAAGCGGAAAGTGCCTGCGAGTACTCGAGCGAAAGCACATAAAAGTAGAAAGTGATGAAAGGGTGGGGTCCTTCTTTTGTCGCTCTTCTAATTTCTGCTTTCTAGTCGGCCGCTGCTATCGACTTTCCGTTGTATGCATTTCTGAAGCGCACTCGGATTAGCCAGAAGATCAGCAGAATCAGCGGAAGCAGGGTGAGAATTAAATATAAGGTTGTGCTGAATAAAGCCGTGGGTAGATATTTTCCGACGCCCACTGTCGAAAGCAATCTCAGCGGGCGGTTTGAGGGCCCCAGAAAAAAAGACCCTGCTGCGATGAAGAGGCCAAAGCACATGCGCCAGAGATGCCGCGCGATACGTTTTGTTCCAGCTACACCGCCGCGCAGCAGCATGCGAACGTCACCCGCGGCAGCCAGCAGCATTACCGAACCCATGAAAAGGGTCATTCCGACGGGAACTCCGTCTTGTGAGCTCGCTCCGCTGCGCACGATTTGAATACCAGTCATCCAAGTGAGAGTGCCGAGAGCCAGGGGAATCAGCAGTACAACCCAGTCAAAACGGCTCGTTTCCCCGTCTCTGCGCCTGGCGGTCAGCCATGCCGTTCCGACCAGATAAAAGGTGAAAATCCCGCCGCCGATGTTGCTTGGTTGATGCCTGACGATGGCAAGGTACACTGCAAAGACGGCCATGGTCAGCATCGATGCGACAAAGATTCTTCCCGCCAGCACATGGCGGGGCGAACCCTTGCGGAAAGTCATTGCCGCGGTCCCGGACAGTAAGCCCAGGCTCCCACCGCAAATATGTACAATCAATGTGGGCGAATAGGACATTGGTTCTTCTTGAAGATAGAACGTAATCTAAACAAGAATGTTTCACACAACGGAAGGAATGGGCAATAAATTCGGAAGGATCGGCTACCGCATTCACGGCGTTTGAACCTAATCTCGGGATGACAGAAACGCTTTCGGAAGGAGAATCAATGCAAAAGCGCAAGCTTGGAAAAAGCAATCTGGAAGTTTCCGCTCTTGGTCTCGGCTGCATGGGCATGAGCTATGGCTACGGGCCTGCCGCAGACAAGCAGGAGATGATCGCGCTGATTCGAACGGCGGTCGAACGCGGGGTCACCTTCTTCGATACTGCGGAAATCTACGGCCCGTTCACAAACGAAGAACTAGTGGGTGAAGCGCTCGCTCCGTTCCGCAAGCAAGTGGCGATCGCCACCAAGTTCGGGTTCAAAATTGATCCGGAGACCGGCAAACAGGTCGGGCTGGACAGCCGGCCTGCGCACATCAAGGAAGTCGCCGAGGCTTCGCTGAAGCGACTCAAGACCGATGTCATCGATCTGTTCTACCAGCACCGTGTTGACCCCAATGTGCCGATTGAAGACGTGGCAGGCACGGTGAAGGATTTGATTCGTCAAGGCAAGGTGAAGCACTTCGGACTTTCGGAAGCTGGCGTGAAGACCATTCGCCGTGCACACGCAGTTCAACCCGTCGCCGCGCTCCAGAGCGAATATTCGCTGTGGTGGAGAGAGCCTGAAGCGGAGGTGATTCCAACACTGGAGGAACTCGGGATCGGGTTCGTTCCGTACAGTCCTCTTGGTAAAGGTTTCCTTACGGGAAAGATCAGTGAAGATACGAAGTTCGACAAAGGCGATTTCCGCAACATCGTCCCTCGCTTCACGCCAGAGAACCGCAAAGCGAATCAAGCGTTGGTGGATCTGCTTGGAAGATTTGCGCAACAGAAAAAAACGACACCGGCCCAGGTCGCACTCGCCTGGCTGCTTGCGCAGAAACCGTGGATGGTTCCCATCCCCGGAACCACCAAGCTACATCGGCTTGAAGAAAACATCGCAGCTGTTAACGTGGAACTTTCGCGCGAAGATCTCCGCGAATTGGAGAACGCCGCCTCAAAGATCCCAGCGGTAGGCGCTCGCTACCCCGAAGAACTGCAAAAAATGGTGGGCCGCTGACCAGAACAAAAAGGCGAGGCAAAGCGAACGATTGCCTGGCGGATCGCTGACGCAATGCACTAGAATGCCGGCCAACCGCAGGCACTATGGATTCAGATACCATCCTCGGGATCGGCTCGATGCTGCTCATCCTGACTCTCGTTCTGATTGTACCAATCCTGACCTATCGCTTCGAAAAACATATGGTGTGGCAATACGGTGAACCAGAGGCGCAACCGCAGCGTCATCATCCCTACACGGATTCTGGCGTCGTCGCCGCCACTGAGGCAGGTTTTTCGTTCTTAGGCTGGGCGCGGGACCTCAGGGGTGGAGTCTATCAAGTGGACCACGCGCTGCTCGTCTCGCCCGACCGAACCACCATGGCGGTGATCACTGCAGGGTCTCTGCTCATCCCCATCGCAGGCACCTGTCTCTACACGGGGGCCGCTGACGGCCGATTCTTCTATACGACCAACAGCCAGTACTTTGTTCAGATCGATGTGTCGCGAAATTCCACCAGCCGGCTCGCGCTGGAGCGGACTTTTGGCGGGCTTTGGCAGCGCCATCAATCGTGGCTTCAGGAAATGGCCGTTCTTCCGCGCCCTTTTGGCAGAAGCGGGCACGAACTGGAAGACTTTCGCATCCTGCGTACGGAACACTACCGTGCGATGGCCCACGCTGGTCTGATCAGCTACATCGATGCCGCAGCCAGTCGGTGGCAGTTCACACTCTATGGCGCCACCAGGACAGCGATTCGGAGCTTGCTCGTGGGAATTATGCGCAGGTTTACGCTTGGACGATTTCCAAAAAACGCCTGATCCGGGCGGGTGGCCGCGCCTTAATTCCGAAAAACGCGGTTCCCACTTGAAGCAGTGTTCGGAAACGAAATGATTTGAGTCAGTCGGCTGTTGGCTTGTCGGCTGAGGGCACCGGGCGAGCGCTACGGATTCGATTAACGATGTCGATCGCTAGGCGCTGTGCCGCTGCGGGACCATCAATTGCGGTCACTTTCCCCGCGCCAAGGACCATACCCGTTTTCGGGCTGATCATTTTGAAGATCCAGTCATACGTCAGGAAGGGCCTAGTGACATCGATATAGATGTCGGCCTCGTTGCGGTCGTCAACTACGCGGACGCCCCACTCGCGCATCTCGGGCCGGGTGTAAAGCGCGTCCTGCAGCAAATTACCTTTCATCCAGATGGTGTGCGATTCTACAAATATCGATTGGGCAGTACGCACAATTTCATCCGGATCGTTTACCTTGCCGCGAACTTCAGTTCCGCTCCCTGCAGATGCCCCGGTTGGCTTGTCCAGTTCTCCGCGCGGCAGCAGCACTGCAGCAGCGAGCTGTTCCACTATGACTGCCGCCAACTTGGGACCTGCGTCGAATTCATCCGTTGCATCCACCGTCCCGGAAGCGAGTGTCAACGACCGCGGCTGATAGACCAACGTGTAGGTCCAGTCAAAGGTCATGACAGGCCGGTCGACAGTAATCGCAACATCGGCAGTTTGCCCGTAATCAGCAAAGCGTACTCCAAGTTGCGGAAACATGGCCGTCTTGTGAATGTCATCCTGCAGCCGCTCCCGGCGCAGATAAATCGTTTTGGAATGCACCGATACAGTGTGAATTTGCCGCTGTTCTGGGCGAGGTAGGGTCAGACCAGGAGGAGTCACTGGTGCTGCGGGAGGGTGGGAAGGAGCCGCTGAAGCAGATGTGGCTTTGGCGCCGAATGGTTGCAGACGCGCGCCCGAGTCAAAGCGCGTTCCGCCAGATGCATTGCTGAGACCGGCGACGCTGTCGATAGGTACGGCAAAATTGACGTTCTGGCCGACGCTTAGTGATCCGACGACGATTCCGAGTATCCTAGCCTCGGCATCCACGAGCACGCCGCCGCTGGATCCGGGCGCCAAGGGGGCGGTGAACTGCAAAATCCGGTAGCCATTACCGGCCCCAGGTACATCGTCGGCCATTCGCGTGGCGCTGAGGATGCCGGAGGATGCAGTCCAGGGTAAGCCCACTGCGTTCGATACGACAAAAACCGTGGCGCCAGATGCCGCGTTAGCGGAGTTGCCGAACGGCAGCACTGGAAGCCCCGTGGCGGCGATGCGCAGCGCTGCAACGTCTCGTCGTTCATCGGATGCGATCAGCTCGACTTGATCGTAGATTTCGCCGCTCTTGAGTCGCACCTGCACTTCGCGCATTCCTCTCACAACATGGTTGGCAGTGAGTATCACCCCATCGCTTCGAATAATCACGCCGGAGGCTACGCCAGCAACTTGGCCGTCACCTTTGCCGACCAGAATAGATACGGCTGCAGGCGAAACTCGATCGACGACTTGGTCACCGGACAAGGCTGGGGCGGTTGTCTGGGCGCTCGCTCTGGAAAGAGCGGTAGCGAGAAGAGTGACCGCCACTATGATTTTCTGGGAGCTCATAAAGTCCTCCTTGGAATGTGGAGGGTTATAGGGGAATAACCCTCATTCTGCACCGCCCCAAAGGACGACGCAATGGGGAAAAACTGCGCCAAGAGCTGCTTCATCGACATTACCTTTCGCATGGCGGCCACCTCCGTTCGTTCGCAATTGCCAAACTACCTGACACTGTCCGAGGCACTTTACAGTCCATATCATTGCGAACCAATGTGGAGGGAAATAAAGCGAATTGCGCAAGGCAAATTGGACAGTAGAGCCTGAGCTCCGCAAGGTTCTCCTGACATCGTCATCCTGGCCGGACACTCGGAGCTGCCGCACCAGTCTCCGGGACGGAAAATACGTGGATATCCTTCGGGGGGCTATGCCCGCGGAATCTATAGGCTTGCAGTTGCCGTCGTTTGACTTGCCAGCAGCCAGGGCCTAACATGGCCCGCAAATAGCAAGTTCCTTCTGCAATTATGGTCGGACGGACCATTTCGCACTTTCGAATCCTTGAGAAGCTGGGCGAGGGAGGGATGGGAGTCGTCTATAAGGCCGAGGACACCAGGCTGGGTCGCTCGGTGGCGCTGAAATTTCTCCCCGAAGAGCTTTCCAGTGACCACCATGCCGTGGATCGATTTCGACGGGAAGCCCGCGCCGCATCGGCTCTGAACCATCCTTACATCTGCACGATCCACGACATCGATGAGCACGAGGGCCAGTTCTTCATCGTAATGGAACTGCTCGAGGGAAAAACTCTAAAGTATTACATCAGTAGAAAGCCTGTCAGTACGGAGTCTCTGCTGGAGCTTGGCATGCAGATCGCCGACGCTCTAGAAGCCGCGCATGCGAAGGGCATTGTCCATCGCGATATCAAACCCACAAATATCTTCGTGACAGCACGCGGCCAGGCTAAGGTCCTCGATTTTGGCCTTGCCAAACTGTTCCGGCCGTTGGCCTTCAGGGTGACCGCTGGCCCCGCGACGGCGGAGACGGCGACGATCTCTACTGCGGCAGGCATGCTCGTGGGCACGGTGGACTATATGGCTCCGGAACAGCTCGAAGGGAGGCCTGTGGACCCTCGCACCGATGTTTTCGCGCTCGGTCTCGTGCTTTACGAGATGGCCACCGGGGGTAACCCCTTCCTCGGCCAGTCAAGCACCTCCACGATCGCGAATATCCTGAAGGAAGAAGTGCCGCCAGTTGCGCAGCGCAATCCTCTGGCTCCTCCTGAACTGGAGCGCATCCTGCAGAAATGCCTGCGCAAGCACATCGATGAGCGATATGCCTCGGCACGTGACCTTGCGGTTGATCTCGCAGCTTTGCGTCGAAGCCTCGAACCAACGAAGGGGCGGCGCTCTGCCGCGGTGGCTGCCGAGCCTGCAGCGCCCCTTGCGATACCGCGCGGCGCGGTCCGCGCGCTGCTCATGCTTATTCAACTCGGGTACTTGGCGATGTATTCGGTCGCACTCTACAAGTTTCACGACGTGTTGCGCGTAAGCCACGAACTATACGCGTCGGTTACGCTGGGCAGCGTGTTGCTGATGGCTGGCGTGATCGGCGTTCCAGTGCGTCTTTACCAGTTCACCGCCCTGGCCTTCGATTATCCCGACCTTGGCCTGAAGTTCCGTTGGTTGTTTCCGGCCGTATTGTTGCTCGACGCGGTCTGGGCGGCGGCGCCCTTACTGTTCCTCGCTCAGCTCCATGGGCTTGTGCTGTTGTGTGCCGGTGCGCTTGCCTATCTCCCATTCTGCCAGCGCACGCTACTCTACGCTGCTTATGGCCATGGCGGCGGCCGCTCCTCAGCCATCCAGATGCCGGGCTCGGACAGACTTCGCTAGCGCGTGCCGGAAGCTAGGGCGTCGAGGACGCGCAGGCGTCCGGCGAGTTCGACGGCGGACCAAATTCTATTCATGGCGCAGAGCGATCATGGGATCGACGCGCGTGGCGCGACGCGCCGGAATGTAGCAAGCCAGCAATGCAATGGCGGCCAGGCTTAGCGCGACCGCGGCGTACGTTAGCGGATCGGTGGGCTTGACTCCGAAGAGGAACGTGGAGATCAAGCGAGTGACGCCGAAGGCCAGGGCGATTCCGATGGCCACACCTATGGAGGTCAGCTTGAGTCCAAGCTTGGCGATCAAGCCCAGGACGTCGCCCGGGTGCGCGCCGAGCGCCATGCGGACGCCAATCTCGTGCGTGCGCTCGCTGACGGAATAGGACATTACGCCGTAGATGCCCACGGCGGCAAGCAGGACCGCAACGCCCGCAAAGATTCCGAGCAGCTCCATATAAAACCGGTAATCACCGAGGGACGCTGACAAAACGTCTTCCATGGTCATAATGTTGGTGACGGGCTGATTGGGATCGATCTCCGCCAAAGCTTGCTTGACACTGACCGCTAAATTCTTTCCGCCGCTCATCGCGCCCGAAGGTGTTCGCAGTACTAATGCTTTATGCAGGTGCGCCCTCGCTGCGCCGCCGGGAAACACTGCCGGCTGTTGTAGGAAAGGCGCGTAGACAAATGGAGGCGTTTCTTCTCCCAAGCCAAAATGTTTTACATCGCCGACAATGCCGACGATTTGGCGGGGACGCAGCTCGTCGACCGCGTAGGGATCGTAGCGCAGAAGAATTTGCTGGCCGATGGGATCCTCGTTCGGGAAAAACCTGCGCGCAAAAGACTGGTTTATCGCGATGACCCATGGCGCGGCCTCCGTATCGTGCTCATCGAGGTACCGGCCTTTGACCAGCGGAATCTTTAGGGTGCTGAATACTCCGGAGCTGACCTCACTGTATCCCGCTCGCGGACGATTTTCAGGAGGCGGAGCGGGATGTCCGAGAATCGCAAACGAATAGAATTCCGGGCAGCAGCGCGTGGGCAATGCGCCGATTACCGCGGCAGACTCCACACCTGGCAACACGCTGGTTTTTTCCAGCAGGCGCTGATAGAAAGCCGTCACCGAGGGCAGCGTTTTTTCCATGTCGCCGCCGGGGACGCGTTCCAGATACTTTCCTCCTTCGGGAAGTTGCAGATCCATGCTCAAGACATGGTTGACGTCGAATCCGGGGTTGACTCGCTGCAAATGGAAAATTGTATTGATCATCAGACCGGCGCCTACCAGAAGCACCATTGCCAACGCGACTTCGGCTACGGCAAGCGCATGCCGGGCCAGGCGCCCGGAAGTGGTTGTCGTCTTGCGTTCGCCTTCCCTAAGCACGACATTTAAGTCGGGACGCGAAGCCCGCATTGCAGGGGCCAATCCAAACAGGATCGCTGTCAAGAGCGAAACGCCTAGTGTGAACAGCACCACGCGGGCATCGACGGTGATTTCGGTGGAGTTGGGAATGTCTCCGGCGAGCGCGATGAGTAACTTTATTCCTCCAAAGGTCAAGCCGATGCCCAGCAACCCTCCGGTAAGGGCCAAGATTCCGCTCTCCGTAAGCAATTGCTGGATCAACCGGCGCCGCCCTGCCCCGAGAGAAGCGCGCAGCGCGTACTCTTTCCGGCGCGTCTCGGTACGGAACTGCAGGAGGTTGGCAACGTTCACGCAGGCAATCAGCAAAACAAACGCGACCGCGCCAAAAAGCGGATACAGCGCTTGTCCGGCAAAGCGATAAAGGTCCTCGTGCAAGGGGCGAACTTTCGTGCCCACACCTTTATTCGTCGCCGGGTACTCCTTCTCCAGCCGGCCTGACACCACGTCCATTTCGGTTTGAGCTTGCGTCAGCGTCACCCCAGGCTTCATTCGCGCCACGGGCATCAGCCAGTGGTCGATCCGTGCAGAGTAACGGCTGCTCGCGGCGTTGATGGGAATCCACACGTCGAGGCGCCCGCCGTAAAACGGAGCGAAATGCGGCTGCATGACTCCAACTATGGTTGAGAGCACGCCCTCGATAGCGAAAGTTTTCCCCAGCACCTGCGGGTCACTGTTCAGCTCGCGCTTCCAGAACTCGGCGCTGATGACGACAGTCTGGGCACGATCTTGTGCTTCCGTGGCAAGAAAAACTCTTCCCAAAATTGGTTTCGCCCCCAGCAAGCTGAACAAATTCGGAGTTACATATTCCACACGCAGCGGCCGCGGCTCGCCCAGACCGGAAACGCTGGCTGTGTCATTGAAACTGATCAGCGCAATATCTTCGAATACGTGGTTTTGTTTTTGCCAGTCCACCAATTCTGCGATCGGGGGCGGGATGGTTCGATCCGGATGAGCTGACTCGGTCTCCCAAACCACGACTAACTTTTCCGGATGAGGATAGGGCAGCGGACGATAGAGAAATGTGTCCAGAACGCTGAAGATGGTGCTGTTCGCGGCGATTCCTAAAGCGAGGGACAGGACAACGACCACGAGGAACGCGGGATTATTCATTAGGCTACGAGCCGCGAAGCGTGTATCTGCGCCAAGAGTCTCGAAGAAAGGAAAGGTTCGCATGTTCGCCGTACCTCCTCAGCAAGCGGAGCAATTCGTAGGAACCTGGCTTGAAGCCTGCGCCAGCGCGTCAGCGGGGCAAACCTCCACCCCACACTCCTGCCACCCTAGTAGACGTATTCAAAGTCAAATAGTTCCCCGGAATTTCCTGTCCAACTCCCTCACCGTGGCGGGTACCCATCCTTGCGGGGTTTGCAAGGTCGGGCTCTTTGCTCTTCTCCCTTTTCCAATTTCTAATTTCTGATTTCTAGTTTCTAATTTCTAGTTTGTTTTTGCTCCACAGATCCCAGAAGAGTTTGACGGTGGCGGGGCCGTGGCCGGCGTAGTGGTTGTTCGCGTAGGCCACGAGCTTTCGGATGCGCTTGTCGGTGACGAGACGCCGCAACAAGTCTACCCATCTCCTCAGGTCGCCTTCCCTGTCGATAATGGGTTTGTCCCACGTCTTCGTCTGTTTCTCGATGCCCTTTCGGTCTCCCAGCCATCGCACATAGAGAAAATCGGCGGTCACAAGGTCGATTTGTTCTTTCATCTCCCACGGCCTCGGCACAAACGACGTGTCGTTCAGCACCAGGGCGACGCTGTGCTCCCGCAGCACGTCCGCGAACTTGCCATCGAGCCAGCTCTTATTGCGAATCTCCACCGCAAACTTGCAAGGGAACATCCCCTGTGCCCGCTTTAGAAAAAAGCGCAGACGGGTAAGAAACTCCGCGGCGCTGGGGAATGCGTATCGGTCGAAGTGGGGAAACTGCAGGAGCAACGGGCCAAGCTTCCCGTGAAGCAGGTCCATCCGCGCAAGGAACTCGTCGAGCTCCGCCTCGCAGTCCAATAGCACCTTTTCGTGAGTGATGACTTGCGGCATCTTCGCAGCGAATAGAAAATCCGGCGGTGTCTTCTCATACCAGCCGGTCACCGTGGACGCGCTGGGCGTGCCGTAAAACGTGCTATCCACCTCCACCGTGCTGAACTGCGTTGCGTAGTAAGAAAGGGAATCGCGTGCCTTCAAGCCCGCGGGGTAGAAATTCCCTTCCCATCCCGAGGCCGTGAACGATGATGTGCCGAGATAGATTCCCGGTTCCGAATACGGCCTCTCGACTTTGAGCGCGCTGGTGGGTTTGGCTCCCTGATCCAGCTTCTCCATCGGAAAGAGCGTCGCGCTGCGAATTGCTTCGACTTTCGTGCGTTTCGGTGCCACGGTTTGCAGAGCCTAGCACTCGCCCACTTTGCGTGGCAAACACGCTGCGGAGGTCGCTGTGTGAATCACCGCAGTTTACTGCAGGGAGGCCACTGTCGCGCGCACCTTTTCTAGAACCGACGGCGGCAGCGCGACGTAGCCTTGCGTTTTCGCGATTTCTTGCCCGGACGCGTACACCCAGCTGAGGTATTCTTTCACCGCATGGCTCCGCTGCAAGTCCTTCCGATGCACCGGCACATAAAACCAGGTGAAGCTTACAATTGGATAGCTTTCCTTACCTGGCGCGTTCGTCAGCGACGCGCGAAAGTCGTCTGTCATTTTGGACTCCATCGCCAAAGCCGCATCACTCATGCTCTTCGTCGAAGGCTTCACAAACTCTCCCGCAGCGTTGCGAATTCGCGCGATCGATAACCCGGAGCCCTCCCCACAACGGAGCTCGGCATAACCGATGGCCCCCGGCGTCTTGGCGGCGCTGGCCAGCAAATCCTGACATCGGCTAAAAGCGGTGCCCACCGGCCACTTTGGCGAAACATCTTTTCCGACCTTGGCTCGGAATTCTGGGCTCAGTTTAGAAAGGAAATCGGAAAAAATGTAGTTTGACCCTTTTCCGTCTGTGCGGTGAAGCACCTTGATCGGTAAATCTGGAAGCTTATCGTCAGGATTCAGCCTGGCAATCTCCGGATCGCTCCACGAGGTTGTTTTTCCAAGGTAGATATTCGCAAGCACTGGTCCCGAAAGGCGAATGCTTGTGGCACTGCCTGGCACATTGTAGAAGACCGCTATGCCAACCAGCACCGTGGGCAATTCCACGGCCGCGTAGGCCGCCTCTTTCAACTGCTTTTCGGGAATGGGCGCATCACCGCCGCCAAGATCCCCGGTCCCTGAAAGAATGTCCTTGGCGCTTTCACTGGTTCCCACCGCGAGGTAGCGAAGCTGCGTTTCAGGGCGCAACTTGTGGTACTCGTCTCCCCATAACACGTACAGTGGCTGCGGCATTGTCGATCCGGTGGTTACCAGCACCATCTGCGTTTGCGCAGGGCCGTCCGCGGATGAAATTGTTAGAGAGATAGTCAGCAGTATGGCGGTCAGGGATAAAACAAACGCGGCGCAATTTTTCAATGAACCTTACTCCTTATATCCGGTATCCCAGCCAGATTGCGGGAGTTCTAAACACTGGCAAGGCTACTGCCGTAAGTCTCTGACTGTAAAGGACAAAAGAAATGGCGCACCCAATGGCGGGCGGGTGGCCGCGCCTTAATTCCGAAAAACGGCGGGTGGAGTACCCTTAACGCCCTGAGACGAATCTGAGTGCCGCATCTCTTTGGAGTTTGGTTCACCAAAAGGGTGCGGGTTTTGACTTTGGTTCCGATTTTCTTCTAGGGAAGCTTGACGTCGGAGGCTGGCTTTAGCCAGGTGTTGTGGGATCCTTTCTTTAGCACCCAACCTTCCGCAGGCATCCAGTCGCAGTAGAGGATCCGTCTCCACAGTCTGTCATTCGGGGGATCCCAGGAACAGTGCGATTCGGTGGCATCCTGCTTCTGGCGGACTTCGATGAGTTTGTTGACCGTGCCTGGGTCCTTCTTGGTGGACTCGCGGCCCATCCGGACAACCACGATGTCACCCGGCTTCACCGGCGAGTCAGGGGGAACATAGAACCATATGGCTGTCCCTTCGTCAGTGGAAGGGTGGCAACAGTAAACGCGGCCCATGGCAAGGCTGCCATCCTGGAAGTCAGAATCCTTCAATCCCGAATCCAGCAGATGCTGCCTCTGCTCTGTGAGCTTGAGGATCTCCTCGCGCGTGGCCGTCTGCATAACCTGTGCGAGCCGCAGCGTTCCAGCTTGGTCCTTGCTGGGTGGATAGAGTTTGGACGTTCCCGCGCTGCAGACGGCGCAAGGAATACAGATCATCAGGAGCAAGACCGTCATCGGCAGCTTGCGGAAATGGCCGGATGACGCTGTCAAATTCGATTCGTCCGCCAACTGTTTCAAGGGCAGATGCTGAACCATGGGCAATCCTCTCTCCGCATCCGCACTGCGGACACTTCGCCGGAAATTTCCATTTGAGTTTTCACTTTGCGCAAGACCATATGCCCGCCGCCGCATCGTGTCAAGATCACGTCGGCACGTACCGCAGGCTTGGCAGGCAGGCGGGTGGCCGACGCTTGATCCAGCAGCCGCGTCTGCGCTACCGTAGCGCAGCGTCGCTGCAACTCCCTGACGGATCGATCTCGCGATTTGACTGAATTGCAGGAAAGGCATCCCCATGCAAAGAAGACTTTGCTGTTTCCTACTGGCAGGGCTGATGGTCGTAGGCTCTGGCGAAACTCGCGCCCTGGCGCAGGCAAAGTTCGAGGCGTGTCCAGCGCAATCTATAAAAGTGAAAGAGGCGCTCGCAAGCCTCGGCACCGGTGAAGCGGCGCGGATACGCGTCACTTTGCTGGACATGTCCTTCCGCTCGGGATACGTGTCCGAAGTTCGCGGCCATTCGTTCGTCGTGACGAATCCCCTAAACGAGACACAAGTCGAAATCGGCTATAACGAGGTAATGCGTCTGAGAGCGGACAACACCATCACGGGCGTCAAACTCTCGTTGCCGCGTGAAAGGCCGAGAGTACTGAGAGCAGCGAATCGCCTGGCCACGCTGGGAAGTCCGGGGCACAGGCGCGCGCAGGCCTCAACCAATAACTACCTCTCGAAACCAGCAATCATAGTTCTCGTAGTTCTTGGGGTTGGCCTGATTCTGATCGGAGTTGAATTGGGAAAGTCTTAGTACCATCTTCTAGTTCCTAACCAAGCTCTGCGCATCAAAACCACGCGCGGATGGAAGGCTGGCGGGTGGCGACGCTTATCTTCCGTTTTGGGGTGGCCTACCCTTTCGGGTTTGTTTCATGAAAGGGTGGGGTTTTTCTCTTGTCCTTTTCAATTTCTAGTTTTGCATTTCTAGTTTCTAGTTTCCGTCTTCCTCATTTCCTCATTTTTCCTTTTCTACTTTCTCCTTGGCCGCTGCCTTTGCGATCGCAGGCAAAAGAGGCCGGAGCTTGCCGGAGGCCAGGTCGTCGAGCGCGCGCAGCTGGGATCGGAGTTCGTCGGCCGTCAAGCGCCCGTCCCGGTAGAGCCAGCGCAGAAAATCCCTGGCCGAGCGTTCCCCCTTGTGCGAGTTGCATTCCATACAGCTCGAGACCAGGTTGCGGTACGAATTGCGCCCCGACAGCGCCCGCGGCACCACGTGGTCCAGGCATTCCACCGTCGGCGTAATCCGCCGCAAACAATAAAAGCACCTGCCGCCCTCTCGCGCGTGAATCGCCTTCCGCAGCGTACGGGTCTGCAGAAAGTCCGCCTCTTCAATGCCAACCTCCGCCCCGCCGTCCGTGCCTTTCCCCTTGGCCGCCTTTAGGCTCTCGATTCGATACGGCCTCAACGCTCGAATCTCCTCGGGCAGCCTTACTTCCACCGTGTGCCCCGCTTTGCTGCGTTCCACCAGGCGCAAACCACCGTGGCCCACTAGCCGGCGCACCGCCTCCCGCGTCGGCCCGCCAGACAATCCGATATGGCGAGCCAGACCAAGAATGGAAAACTGCAGCTGCACCTTCCCTTCCAGCCGGCTGTGCCGCAGCAGATGCGAATACACCGCGCGATCGACGATGTTCAGGCGCAGCCGCGGAACGACTATATCTTCAAATTGCTTCCAGACTTGTTCTGCATTGGGTTTTGTATTTTTCATGTTCGTGTCCAGTGTTGGAATTTTTGAAAAAAGACAAAAAAATAGGGGCACGATAGTTCGTGCCCCATCTACGGAACCCTAGAGCTTCAACCTGTCATTCCGAGGGCCGGGTTTGCCCGAGGAATCTGCTTTTCTCTGTGACCTCTGCGCTCCCCGACTCCGTGCTCTCTGCGTTAAGTCCTTGTCTCTTCTTTTCGCCGAGAGCAAGGAGCAGACGCAGCACGGCCCCGAGGGCTAGAAGAGCCCGTAGGGCCTAACGTTGTGTTTTCAGAAGACTGAAAACCAGAGCGATCCGAGGCAGGCTACCCGCAAAAGCAAAAAGGGAAAGTTGCCTGAAGCACAACTTTCCCCACAAGTACGATACCAGATCCCAAGCCCTTGTCAAGGACTATTTTTGCCCTGCGACATGGTCCTCAGACGAGTGGGCGCACTCCTGCCTCCATGAATTGGCGGACGTTGTTGCGCATCCGTTTTAGTCGTCCGCTAGCGCGTCCTAGCCGCAACCTCCGAGTCCGGCGCGTGTTAGACTTGCTATACGCGGGAGCTTAGTATGCGGCGTCTTGCTTTCATCGCACTTATCGGTGTCATCGGCATTTCCCTGCCCCAGATGAGTTTCGGACAAACACCCTCGTCGGAGACTCCACAGATCGTTTCTCTTTGCCAGATTCTGAAGGACCCCAATGCTTTCGAAGGCAGGACCCTCCAATTTCGGGGAGCGATCAGATCCGAGTTTGAGGATTTCACGGTACACGATACTTCCTGTCCAGACCACTATGGCTCAGGGATCTGGCTGATGTTCGGAGGTGATGTTGACTGCCCTACCCCTTCGACCGCGAACGACGTTGGGCGCGTCCCGGGCACAGACGTTAGGTTTCGAGGCAAGAAATATGCCCTCGTCAAAGATGATGAATTTCAGACATTTCACAAATTCATAACTACCCGCGAGAAGCGAAAGTCTATTTATCAGGTGACCGCAACTCTAGAAGGAACGTTTTTTACAGGCAGAACAGAAAAGGATCCGCGAGGGCGGCTGGCGCTCCCCGGTTACGGACACATGGGCTGCTGCCATCTCTTCATTATCCATCGAGTGAGTGAAGTTTCAGCGCAGAAGAAGCCTACAGCTTGAACAATTCTCGCAGGCGTTTTGTCTGCGCGCGGCTCACGGGAATTTCGGTGGCTTTTTTGTCGTTCATTTTCAGCATGTAGCCGGATTTGAACCACGGCACAACTTCCTTGATGTGGTGAATATTCACCAAGTAGGAGCGGTGCGGGCGCCAGAAAGATTCAGAATCGAGTGCGGCGTTCAATTCTTCCAGCGTGCGATAGTTCGAAGTTCCCTCGGTGTCCTTGGCCATCACGGAAATCACGCCATCCTGGATCGAGCCGAAGATCAAATCTTCCGCGTCCACCAGCAGCAGCCGCTGCTGCGATTTCACCAGCAATTTGACCGGTTGCGAAGAGGTCTGCTTCCCCGTCCCGAGCTGCAGCACCAATTGTTCCAGCCGCTCCGTCGGACTCGTGTGCGCCTCAATCTCCTTCCGCGCGCGCTGGATGGCTTTCGAAATGCGCGCCTTGTCAAAGGGCTTCAAAACGTAGTCCACCGCGTTCACATCAAACGCCTGCACCGCGTAATGATCGAACGCCGTCGCAAAAACCACGTGCGGAACTTTCATTTTGCGCTCGACAAGTTTTTTCAAAACGCCGAAGCCATCCAGCCCCGGCATTTGCACATCGAGAAAAACGAGATCCGGCGCATGTTCCTTGATCAGCGAAACGGCTTCCACGCCGTTCTTTCCCTGCCCGATCACATTAATTTCCGGGAAGCCTTTCAACAAAAACGCCAGCTCGTCGCGCGCCGGCTTCTCGTCATCCACGATGATGGTGTTTATCGTCATTTTCTTCGACTTTGAGTTCTTCTATGTAGGGTCGTGCTTCAGCGCGACCTCTGCGATTACAACAATCACGCTGAAGCCGAGTATAGGCGCACCGCGAACCCCAAGCAAACGCGAGGCACCATCCGTCGTCTCTGGCGAATTTGAATTTTCCCGGTATCATGTCCCTCGGCTCTCCCGGACAAGGAAAAAGAAATGAAGAAATCTTCAGGCAAGCACGGCGCGAAGGCAAAAGTCATCAGTTCCCTCACCATCTACAATGGACCCGTTTTCGGAATTCGCCGCGACGAACTGATCGAGCCTGGCGGCGTCCGCACCACGCGCGAAGTCATCACCCACCCCGGCTCCGTCGTCGTCCTGCCGGTTCTTCCTGATGGACGCATTTTGATGATTCGCCAATACCGCCACGCCGCCCATCAATACCTTTGGGAACTGGTCGCCGGGCGGATCGACGCCGGGGAAAATCCCCGCGAAGCCGCCGTCCGCGAGCTGATCGAGGAAACCGGCTACCGCGCCAGTAGCTTTCGAATCTTCCTGGACGTCTTCCCCACCCCGGGCTTTCTGGAGGAGCGCATGTTCATCCTGCTGGCCGAAGGCCTCGCCTCCGGGGAGGCAGAACCCGAAGAAGATGAGAAAATAGTTTCCCGCGCCTTTAGTTTCAAGCAATTAGAAGAAATGATTCGAACGGGAAAGCTGCGCGACGCAAAATCCATCGCCGGAATTCTCTTTTATCTAAAGTTTCTATCCCCGGGAAAATAATTTCCTGCCCAAGCGGGGTTGAATCGATTTTGCAAAGGGTTTTCCTGTGCACGTATCCTTACTATAAAAGAAGAATGTTCTATTGACTCGAACTTTGATTCTGATACACTCCGCGCAATTTGAATTCATTGCGGTGCTGAGAGAGTCCCCAGCCGCTATGACAAAAATATCTACTGCCTATTCAGGAGGCAATCGTTGCAAGGAACTGTCAAGTGGTTCAATAATTCCAAAGGGTATGGCTTCATCGGGCGCGATGATGGCCCAGACGTTTTCGTTCATTATTCCGCCATCACCGGCGATGGCTATCGCACGCTTCAGGAAGGAGATCAGGTGCAGTTTGAGATTGTTCAAGGTCCGAAAGGGCCGCAAGCGGCCGAAGTCTCCAAAGTTGGTGTTTGAGCCGTACAGCCAGTATTCGGCCGGCAGGGCGCGCCCCCCTGCCGGCCATTTTTGTTGACCCGCAGAGTCAAGAAAAAAGAGATTGGTCCGCCGGTGGCCGGAGGTGGCGCAGACGTTCGGTGAATTCCGAGTGGGCCGTCAATGGGGAGACTATCCCAATGGCGAGCATTCGCATGGCGGCTTACTGATTGGTTTCAGACTTCAATGTGGTATTCGGTCTGCACCAAACCGCTCGCGTAGTGGCGGGTGGCTACGTGAAGAAGACGGATATCGCGCGGCAGCTTGTCGAAGAGAGGAATTCCCTCTCCGATGAGCACAGGGACGCGCGTGATAACGAGGCGCTGAACGAGGCCTGCGCGCAGGAACCGTTGGATGGTGATGCCTCCGTCGACGTAGAGATGATGGGCGCCGGTGGCGGCGAGTTTCGAAACGATGTCCGCCGGCGGTCCAGACAAGTGCTCGACAACGCCTCCGCGCACGACCGACAAATCGACAGGACGGCTGCTCAGAACGACGACGCGTTTGTCGCCGTAGGGCCAGGTGGGAAAAGCCAGAACCGTTTCGAAGGTGTTTCGGCCAATGACAAGGGCATCGACGCTGGCCATGAACTCCTCATAGCCGTGGGGCTCGCCGCCGCCCGGCGGCAGGAAATCCAGAGCGCCGTTGCGGCGGGCAATAAAACCGTCGACGCTGGTTCCGATGAAAACAGACACGGGCATGGCAGATTCCTCACTCTCGAACAGGAGGCATTATACATTTTGGAGGCTTCCGGCCCCCTCCAACGCTTCCGCGTAAATTGCGAGCGGTCAACGCTGCGAAGTAATCGGGCTTATAATTAGGCCGCCATGGACAACAAACAGATTGCCCGCATCCTGCGCGAGACGGCGCAGCTCCTGGAAATTGATGGCGCCATCATCGGGCGCTACCGCAGCTATGAGAAGGCCGCGGAGCTTATCGATGGGCTTCCGGAGTCCATCGAGCAGCTTGTTAAGGATCCAAAGAAACTGAAAGAGCTCCCGGGGATCGGCGACGGGATGGCGGCGCATTTGGCGGAAATCGTGGAGAGCGGCGACTACGCGCTGCGCAAAAAACTACTGAAGAAATATCCGGCGACGCTGCTCGATGTGCTGCAACTTCAGTCGCTGGGGCCGAAGAAGGTGGCGTTTCTGTGGTCGAACTTCAAGGCTGGGACGGTGGCGGACGTCGAGCGCATCGCGAAAGAAGGAAAACTGCGCGACTTGCCGGGGTTCGGCGAGAAAAGCGAACAAAATATTTTGAAGGCCGTGGAAGTATTCAAGAAATCTTCGGGACGGTTCCACATCGACGTGGCAGAAGATGCGGCGACGGCGATTGTTGGGCATATCAAGAAGGCGGGCAAAGCGGTCGAGGGCGTCATTCCCGCGGGCTCGTTGCGGCGCGGCAAGGAAACTGTGGGGGACCTGGATTTGCTTGTGACTTTGGCCGATGGACACACTTCGCAAAAACATGTGGATGTCCTCGCCAAACATATTCTGGAATTCCCGGGGATCGACCAGACGCTGGCGCACGGCGAAAACAAGGTCAGCTTCACGCTGGGGAACGGATTGCAGGTGGACGTCCGGCTGCTCGAAAAGGAAAACTTCGGCGCTGCGCTGCTCTACTTCACGGGTTCGAAAGAACACAACGTGACGTTGCGCGGGCGCGCGAATGACATGGGCTTTACGCTGAACGAATACGCGCTGGCGACCTTGAAAGCCGAAAAGCGCGTGGCGGGGCGGACGGAAGAAGAGATTTATTCGAAACTGAAATTGGATTTCATTCCACCGGAGCTGCGCGAGAACACCGGCGAGATTGCCGCGGCGGAGCAGCACAAGCTTCCGCACCTGATTACCCTCAAAGATATGAAGGGCGACTTGCAGATGCACAGCACGGCCAGCGATGGCAAGAACTCCATCGAAGAGATGGCCGAGGCCGCGCGGCAGCTGGGGCACCAATACATCGCGATTACGGATCATTCGAAGGCAGTCACGGTGGCTAACGGACTGGATGAAAAACGCATGGCGGCGCATATCAAGAAGATCCATGCCGCCAACGACGAGGGCCTTGGCATCCGCGTTCTCGCCGGAGCGGAAGTGGACATCCTGAGGGACGGCTCACTCGACTATTCGGGCGAAATCCTGGCGCAGCTCGAGGTGGTGGTGTGCTCCATCCACTCGTATTTCAACCTCGATCGGGCGGCCATGACGGAGCGCATGCTTGCGGCCATTGAGAATCCGTACACGCAGATCATCGCTCACCCGACGGGGCGGCTGCTGCTTCGCCGGGACCCGATCGACTACGACATGGAGAAAGTTTTGGAGGCCTGCGCGAAGCATAGCGTGGCCATGGAGTGCAATTCTTATCCGGACCGCCTCGACTTGAAGGACGTCTATCTCCGCATGTGCAAAGACCGTGGAGTCAGGGTGGTGATTTCCACGGACTCCCACAGTGCGGCCAACCTGTCCTTCATCCGCCACGGCGTGACGATGGCCCGGCGCGGCTGGCTGGAAAAGCATGACGTCATCAATACCCTGCCCACGGCTGACTTCCTTGCCGCTCTCCGGACCAAGCCGGGTGCCTCAAAACAAAAGTCCACTTCTCCTAAGAGGGCCGCCGCTCGGCGCTGAGGGCAACTTGACAGTTACTGCGTCAGCGTAAAGTGTACCTCACTGGATCACCTCATTCTCGGCAGGAACACTGATGCGACAAGAATGTCGAGTTTCGAACGCCAATCCACATTTCCGGCAAGCGCGGTCGAAGGTACCTCGCCAGGCGTTTCTGAGGCTATAATCCCTGCACTTATGCCGCTTGCTTCCGGGTCAAAGCTCGGACCGTATGAGATCGTGGGGCCGCTCGGCGCGGGCGGGATGGGCGAGGTGTATCGCGCGCGGGATACGCGGCTGGAGCGGACCGTAGCTATCAAAATCCTGCCCGCAAATATTTCCGCGGACCCGCTGGCCAAGCAACGGTTTGAGCGGGAAGCAAAGACAATCTCCGGGTTAAATCATCCGAACATTTGCACGTTGCATGACGTGGGTAGCCAAAATGGCGTGGACTACTTGGTGATGGAGTGCGTGGAGGGGGAGACGCTGGCGAAGCGGCTGGAGAAAGGACCGTTACCACTAGACCAGCTTTTGAAGATCGGGCAGGAGATTGCGGTAGCTCTGGACAAGGCGCACCGGAATGGCGTGGTGCACCGGGATTTGAAGCCGGGAAACATCATGCTGACGGCGAGTGGGGCGAAGCTGCTGGATTTTGGATTGGCGAAGCCAACGGCGCCGATGGTGACGCTAGCGACGATGACGGCTGCAGCCCCGAAACAGCCGCCCGTTACGCAAGAGGGAACGATTGTGGGGACGTTTCAATACATGTCGCCGGAGCAGATCGAGGGGAAAGAGCTGGATGGGCGTAGCGACGTTTTTTCGTTGGGTGCGGTGCTGTACGAGATGCTGACGGGCAAGAAAGCGTTCGAGGGGAAGACGCAATTGAGCGTGGCGTCGGCCATCCTGGAGAAGGAGCCGGCACCGATAAGCACGATCAAGCCGCTGACACCCGCGAATTTGGATCACGCCATAAGGAAATGCCTCGCGAAGGATTGCGACGAACGTTGGCAGACGGCGCGGGACCTGGCGAGTGAGTTGAAGTGGATTGGTGAGAGCGCCGCGGACAGTGGGGCGCGTGGAGTCGCAAAGAAATCCTGGAAATCCCGCCTGGGACTGGTATGGGCAGTGATGATGCTGGCCGGTATCGGAGTGACGATAGCGGTGACGTATTTCGCGACGCGGCCTGCGCCGGAGGCGCCGTTGATGGCTTCGGTAATTCCTCCACCCGGTGTGTTTGTGGATACCTCGGGAAGAATTGGGCCGCCGCAGATATCTCCCGATGGGAAGAGGATTGCGTTCATCGGCTGCAAGAGCGAATCTGCCGCAGCCTCAATTGTCGGAGGCAAGACCTGCTCGATCTGGTTGCGCGTGCTGGCCTCGACCGAGGCCCGCGAAGTTGGCGACACCAGCGGCGCCTACTATCCCTTCTGGTCTCCGGACGGGCGCGAAATCGCTTTTTTTGGTGATGGCAAGCTGAAGCGGGTCGCTGCGGACGGCGGACCAGTTCAGATCATCTGCGATGCCGCTGACGCCCGAGGAGGAAGCTGGGGAAGCTCCGGAATCATCATCTTTGCGGCCACAAGACTAAGTCCGATTCTTCGTGTAACCCCCGATGGCGGGACGCCGGTGGCAATCGCTGCCTTGAAGCCTTCCTCAGTGCCTCTGGAGGAAGTTAGCCGTCGCTGGCCATATTTCCTGCCCGACGGCGAACACTTCCTTTTCGTAGACGCTCCGAACGGTTCGTGCACGGAACGCAATGAGTTGCACTTCGCCTCCATCGACGGGAAACAAGACGTCTCGCTAATGCGGACATGCAGCAGCGCTACTTTTGCGAACGGAAACTTGCTTTTTTGGCGCGATGGCAATCTCGTCGCACAACGCTTTGACCCACGCACCGGAGTATTGAGCGGAGTCCCTACGGCCATCGTCGAACATGCAAGTTTCGAGACACTCTTCAGTATTGCGGAATTTTCGACCTCCGCCGACGGGAAGCTGGTGTACATGGCAGGAGATGCCCCCACAGGCTCGCAGTTGGTGTGGTACGACCGGAACGGAAAAGTAACAGGCACGTTGGGTGAGCACGACCGCTACGTGAACGTGGCCATTTCGCGCGATGGGTCGCATGTCGTGGCGGATACGACCAGCCTGAAGGAGAGCAAGATCCAAGTTCTGGATTCGCGGGGAACCAGGACGCTGATGACACTCCGCAATAGCGATGGAGGCAGTCCGACCTGGTCGCCTGACGGCAGGCAGATCTATTTCACGTTGACTGCCAATGGGCCGCAGGATATTTATGTGAGATCGGCGGATGGTTCCGGGGAGGAGAAAGAGGTATTGAAGTTTAACAAAGACCAGTTTGGAGCGCTGCACCTCGCCGTGTCACCGGACGGAAAGTATCTCGCTTATGATTTTATCGACCGTGCCACGGGAGCGGACATCTACACCTTGGCGCTTGCCGGTGAAGGCAAGCCGCAACCGTTCCTTCATTCGGCTGCAAATGAAACCTTCCCGGCCTTCTCTCCCGATGGGAGGTGGCTAGCGTACGAATCAGATGCTAGCGGCAGAAAGGAAGTCTACATTACACCTTTTCCCACCGGTGGAGCGCAGTACCAGGTTTCTACCGTTGGCGGGGAACGAGCAGTTTGGCGGCACGACGGGAAAGAGATCTACTATCGAGAAGGGCTAAGAATGATGGCAGTGCAGCTAAATACAACGGGCAGCCCCGTTGCATTCAGCAGTCCGACAGCACTGTTCGAACTGGCCTCCAGCAATCTGAATGGCCGGTATTACGATGTGGCTCCGGACGGACGTTTCCTCACCAACACATCCCCACTCACACCGAAGGCACAAAGTTTTTCGTTGGTGGTCAATTGGCCGGGAAGGCTAAAGAAATGAGCCAGGTGCCGGAAGCAAAGAAAACGCGCTTAAAACCGAATGCTGCGGTTCCCTGCTAAGGGAAGGCACTGAATGAATTCGTCAAGTGATGGGAATTCGAACAGAGGAGCAAAAGGAAGAGGCGCCCGGTAAGCTCACAAGCGCCTCCTCTACTACCTCAACGTAAACCGTACCTCACTGGATCACCTCCTTCTCGGCGGGAACGCCGATGTCGACAAGAGTGTCGAGTGGTTCCGAGTATAGCGCGGGACCGGGAAGATTTCAGAACAAGAGTTTCCTTGACCTTAGGGTTTAGGCACGCGAAAGCCAGTTGCCGATAAGCGCGTTTTGTCGGTACTGGAATCCGGACTTGCATCCTCGGTGTGAGGTCAAAAACGACATGGACCGCACACTCATGCTGCTGCGTAGATTCGGCGAGTGCGAAGCGAACTTTCTAAGCCGTGGCGGCCTTCGCCTTCGTCGCAGCCCGTTCAATAAGATCTGCGACCGCTTTTGGCTGAGATACGTAGACGGCGTGGCTTCCCTTAACCTCAACGACCGTAGCACCCGCGCGCTTGGACATGGCACGCTGGGCGTCAGGTGGAATCATCCTGTCCTCGGTGGTGACCAGGTACCAGCTCGGCTTAGTTCTCCACGCGGGTTCGCTGATCGCGCCGCTAATGGCTCCCATGCCCCACGGAACTTGGGAGTCCGCCATGAACGCGGCTTTTTCCGGGTCCACGTCGGCTGCGAAAGAAGCGGGAAACTTCGCCTTGTCGAGGAACAAAAAACCGTCTTGCGGCGGCAGTATCGGCGGTACGGGCGCGCCGGGCGGCGGGTTCTTAATCAGCGATCCCACCGACTCGCCTTTGTCTGGAGCGAAGGCAGCGATGTATACGAGGGCTGAAACCTTTGGATGGTTTCCGGCTTCCGTGATTACCGCTCCCCCGTAAGAATGGCCAAC
>Ga0207101_1049_pt1 | contig 23077 bp, 18 predicted proteins | sample Alteio_BWMinHeat_83_FD_153581 | JGI IMG/M metagenome (GOLD analysis project Ga0207101, IMG submission 153581) | Enriched cells from forest soil in Barre Woods Harvard Forest LTER site, Petersham, Massachusetts, United States -... | ecosystem: Environmental > Terrestrial > Soil > Temperate forest >...
TTCGCAGCCTGCCAGTAGTGTGGGTTGGCCCGTGATACTCGGCCCCCACGCCAGAATATGCGCTGGCCGCCCCCCCCGCAATTCGTCTGTGGATAGTTTCGCTAATAGACGAGAGTTAGTATTCGGGACTATCGTTTAGTAAGAAGCGAGCTATAACTTTCGTTATACTGGTGGGGCGGACGGCATGGGGCGCCAGAACAAGTCGGTCAGTGAATCGCCGCCTTCTTTCCCGCGAAGCGGGGCACCGGGAATAGACGCGAGAGGCATCCGGCCCTGCAGGGGCCGACCTTCCTCACGGTCATGCCCGTTGGGGTTGAATGATCTCGTCGGTTCTGCCATCCGCAGGTTAAAGCCTGCGGCTACTCGACGCCAGGAGAGGGCTCGAGGAAAGGGCCGGTGTGTCCGCGAAAGTGCAGAATATTCAGGTCATCGTTCACCAGCACGGATGGCGGAGCGTACTTGAGCCCCCCATGTAAATCAGCACATTGCGACAGGAGACGAGGTCAAGATGAAAAAACGGGGGGGCTTATAAGATCGTGCTTGGCAAAAATACAAAGATCGCGAACTGTTTTGCTGACTTCATACCCCAACTCCGTTTTGGAAAAAACCGTCGCAAGCGCTCCTTCCCCACATCCGGCGCGATCTCTTGACCATATCTGCCCAACCGGGCTCTCCGGATCGCTTCCTCGTGGATATCGGTCCCGAAGATTTGAATCCGGATGCTGCTCGCCTTGTCTTTAAAATACTCCAGCAAAACAATGGCAATCGAGTAAGCTTCCTCGCCCGTGGCGCAGCCGGGGACCCAGATCCGGATGGGAGATTCGCCGGAGCGGGCCTTCAAGATCTGAGGAAACGTCAGCTTCTTTAGAGACTCGAAGGCCTTGGGCTCCCGGAAAAAGCTCGTAACCCCAATGAACATATCCTGGTACAGGTCGCGCAACTCCGCCGGATTTTGTCGAAGGTATCGCGAGTAATCTTTGAACTCACCCATCGCCCGTAAGACCATTCTCCGCTTGACGCGCCGGCTGATGGTGGAGAATTTGTAAGCGCTAAAATCCACGCCGAACCTTCGTTGCAACAAACGGAAAATGTGGTTTAGAGGTTCTGCCCGCTCCCGGGATAATGGCGGCTCCTCCGTCTCCAGCGGCAAGGCGACCCTGACGTAGGGGTGGCGGCCTATCTCCGCAAGGCGCTTGGCAATTTCTTCCGGCGGCAGAACGATATCCACCACCCCGGCGACAATGGAACTTTGCGGCATGCCAAAATACTTGGCCGAGCCTTCGTCCTGAGCGAAGGTAATGCCTCCTTCCTGCTTGATTGCTTGCATCCCTGCTACTCCGTCGGAAGCCGGAGCCGCTCCATTGCCTCCAAGCCGCCAGCCGATGCTCCCACACCGACGATGGGAAATGAATCCACCGCAGTTTTATCCGTTCGGGAGCCGCTTTGAGGAGACTGCGGCGTAGCCTTCTGCCGCGAGTAGCGTTTGCTTCTTACCATCTACCCTCCGAGTTTTCCGGGCGCAGATCATCGCCCAGTACCTCACGGGCGAGCAACAGTCGTTTAACGGAGACTGAACCGAGTAACAGGCAAGGTGTCGCTGAAAGTCAACAATGCACAGAACCGGGTCAGCAGCACTATGCTAATCGCTCAGGATCACGCTTAAGAGGCCCTTGTTAACCGTCAACGCGCCGTTGCCCGCGTAATCGATAAAGCCCAGATTTCGGAACTTGTTCATGAAATGATTGACCCGCGACCGGGTCGCGCCTACCATTTGGGCGAGGTGTTCCTGATTGATACCGGGACGGATAGTTTCGGTCCTGCTTGCCTTGCCAAAATGCGCCAGCAATAAGAGAATTCGCGCCAGGCGCTTTTCGCTGGAGTTAAAAAGGTGATCCACGAGATCCTCTTCAAAGCGAGTATTGCGCGTGAGCAGGTGCGTGATGAACAATTCCGAGATACCGTGCTGCTCATGAAGCAGACGCCCCATCAATGCCTTCTCGATTCGGTAAAGAGTGCAATCTGCCACCGCGCTGGCCGTTGCGATGCGTGTCAGGCAGGAGAACGGTGGCAGCTACCCTTCAGGCCTTGTCGGCTCCCGTGAGGGCCAAAAGCATACGGCCGAGAATGCGGTCGCGGTCGGCGATGGCGCGGACTTGTTTCGTGTCCTCATCGACAACCGGGATGGCATCAAGACCCAGCCTCTCCATCGTTCGCAGCGCCTCGGCGTTTGACGTCCGGGTGGTGATGCACTCCGTGAGTACACCTGGAACTGCCGATACCGCGTCCCGATTTCCGCTCCTGACAGCGTTAATCAAGTCCGGCAAATCGGCCAGTTGGAGGTCGTTGGCGCGAATAAGCGCGCCAGCAGGAATATAGGCGGCAAACCGGTTACGGTCATCCACCATGATTACGAATTTGAAGTTAGGGAAATGCGCAAGGTCGCGTAAATAGTCGACCACTATCTCGGCGTCATAGCTAGCCGAACCCAGCTTCATGGTCAGAATGATCGGCTTTCCCTCGCGAATCTCCCGGCGCCGAATCTTTTCCTGGAGGGCGGGGTAGTTCTCCTTCTGGATGGTGTCGATCTGTTCGAGATCAACGGGTCCTCGCGATATGTCGACCGGCTGGCGTGCGGCTTCCCGGAACTTGGCGCCCCATCCTCCCGGCCCGCTGAATTCCGTCAGGCGCCCGGAAACGATGCCATACAGGAGCAAAGGGATCACCAACAGGGTGATCAAAGTGACGCTATCGCCAATCCCCATCCGGTTCTTAGCCAGCCATATCGCGACAAAAGCATATTCGAGGAAAAGCGACACTACGATCACCGCGGTCAAATCGCGATACCGGTCCGAACGATTCCATCGACCGACAAGAACGAGATATACGACGACAAAAACTAAATATCCGAGAGCGGCGAAGAAAAACAACGCCAGGCCCGAGGCGTAACCCCTGTGGGGGACCTGGTGCGAAGCGGTGGTATTGGGCGCCTCGTACCAAACTGCCTGCGCCTGCTGTACTCCTGTGGCAGCCACGGTGGCGAGCAGAAAACCCCTGGCCTGAGGGTTATTGCCCACCTGATTCTTCGCCGCGAGCGGCGGTGTGACCCAGGTTCTGCCGGCCACACATTCGCTCACCGCAAGATCGCGGGTTCCGGTGGTCGTGGCATAGAGTGTGCGGTCGGCATCGTGAAAATGCGCTGCAAAAACCGCAGCTACCGAGGTCCCACAGATTTCCTTCTCCCAGAGCTGGCGCACTTTGGGTGGTATATCCCACGACGGGGTTTTTCGGTACGGGTCTTTCAGGTCGGGAACATGCGTGAAGAGAACAAGCGGCCGGGCGGCGTTGAACTGCCTCAGTAAAGTCATTTGGCTGGCGGGGCAAGCTTCCCGGAGCATCGCCGCATCGGCAGGCGCAGGTGGATTCGAACATGCCGGGTCGTAGTTCAGAAGCTTCTTGAAACTGGCGGTATTCAGCCCCGCCACGTGAATGCCATTGATCAAGACAATGCTATCGGCATTCAGTGCGCTAATTTGCAAAGGTGGGGAGTAGCCGCGAGCCGCCGTCTGCAGCTCGCTGAGAAAACAATTGAAACGCCGCGCATCGGATACATTTTCATCGACGATGTCATTATTCCCTGGAAGCACGAATACCCGGCGCACGAGCAGTTGATTGAGCTCCGTCGCCACCTCATTGACCGCCCACCGGAGGGGCACCATGGGAAAACCCGGCTCGATTTTGGGCGTTAGAGGGTTGCAGGCGGCGTCCGCAGGAAAGTCCACGTTTTGCAGGCCGAAGTCGCCCGTGTAGGCGACGAAGTCAATCGGCACGCCCGAGGCCACCAACTGATTGATTCGCTCGATGGCCCAATGCAGGGCCCCCCGGTCATCGGCGGCTTGCCGCAGAGCGTCGGCCGTGGCCAGGTTCCAACCGTCGTCAAAGATATGTGCGTCCGACAACTGCGCAAAAGTGATGGTCGTCCGCGGTGGGGATTCGGAATCAGCCAAGGTGCCAGACGGCACGAACGCCATGCACAGAAGCACCAGGAACATCGACCGGCGAAAAGCGTCCGGTGGTAGGACGCGCACAGATCGGAGGGCCATTGAACCTCCCGTTTTCTTGAAAGCTGTGATTCCGGAAGCGGTTTTGCCGATGTCGATGATAGCGCTCATTGTGCCGGGCAACCACTTAAATTCTGCCTTCTGACTATTGACTTAATCTCGGGAACGGGATCGCGGATTACCTTTAGACTAATATCGGTTGACATATCCCGTAAGGCGAGAGTAAAGTAGTGCCACCGTTACAAGCACGGCCTTGAGGGGCTAACGGACCTTAAATGAAAGGAATCCCATATGCCAAATATTCAACCCAATAGATTCGTTCTGCAAAGTAGTGACGGCAAAACGAAGGTCGATTATGAGACTTCCAATTTCATCGGTCAGGCAACGTTGAATCTCACCCAGGGACCAAGCCCCATTGGTCCTATCAGACACTTTGCGGGGTCGCAAATCCGCACGCGTAATACGGAGATCGGAACATTAGTCAGCGTGACGACTCAGGTAACGGTCGACACGGGTTCCACTTCGTTCAGCGTTCTGATTCCGGCGATCAGCCTGACTTCTAGTTCCGATCAGAAGACGTTTGCGACGGAAGCCATCATCACTTCCCACTCCGGCCCCAATTCGGTTCCGTCGACCGGCGTCCACGAAACCTATCAATTTATCCAAATGAGCGGCGAAGCCACATTCGTGCTCTCCTTGCTTCAGCCGGTGACGGATGCAGTCGCCAAAGCCCAGGGCGCCTAGTGTGGCGAGCTCATGACCAGATCATGAGCCCCTATTCTTGAGAAAAGGGGTAACACTCCAAATTCTGGTTTCCCTGGAGGAGCCGGACAGAGTGTAACCCTCGAAAGATCCGTGCGCGGCCCAAGCGAACGAGGGGACTGCGTTGGGAAGGGGCGGCTATTCCCGGCGCGGCCGAATGCATCGGTTGGCTGCTGCGTGAGGGGGGCATCGCCACTCTGAAGCGTTTAGTGTTTCTATGGGGGTAATTGCCGGCCACTCGACGGCAAGCGACGTCTAAACCACACCAATGTAGTACTTGTACCAACATTTGGCCGAACGTGAAAATGAGGAATAGTCTTACAAAAGACAAAACTCGGGATCATTGGACAATTCCGCGGCCGAGCCGACCCTTTGCTCTGGGCTGGACTTACACGGGTGGGTGAAGATCGCGACCGATCACATCTGTTCGGCGCTAGGCCCATCTCTATTATGTGCGGTTGGCAAGTGGCCGAGAGTCATAGCCAGAGTCTTCTCGCTCGAGGAAATTCACGATCCATCGGATAGAGCGCCCACATCTCGAAGCTTTTTCAAGTCAGCCGCCAGACCCACGCTACCCTGGAATGCAACATTCCCAATACAAATAAATCGGTAACCCTTCGCGTAGGCATCCCCGCTGGCATCGAATCCACGCAGGGTGATGCCGGCCGGCTTGCCTGCCTTCGCGACTCGGCTGGGGAACTCGTCCAGGAACTTCTGGACCTCGGGATGCCCTGGTTGGCCGATGTGACCGAGGCAAGCTGAGAGGTCCATAGGGCCGGCGAAGACCACATCCACTCCAGGAACGGCGGCAATACTCTCAAGGTTCTGGATCCCGCTCGGCGACTCGATCTGCACCACTATGCAGGTTTCTTGATTGGCGCGCGGAAGATAATCGTCCCAAGAGACATCCATATAAAAAGTCCAACTTGGGGATACTCCGCGCGTTCCCTCCGGTGGGTACTTCGCATATTGAACGGCCCGACGTGCTTCTTCGGCGTTGTTGATTTGCGGCACCATAATGGTGCTGGCGCCGATATCGAGCGCCTTCTTGATCAACTGCGCGTCAAGGCCGGCGACGCGGACCAGCGGTTCACACCCTTTGCGACGGCAAATGATAGGGATCCACTGGACAGCCTCGACCTCGAAAGGCCGATGTTCAAGGTCGATCCAAAGGAAGTCGATCCCGGTGTCCACCGTTACCTTGGCGAGGAACTCGGAGGCGTCGGGCAGGCTGGCCCCCCATACCGGCTTTCCGGCGGCAAGCAGCCGTTTAATCTTGTTCTCGAATTTGTTCTCACTCAATGTGTGTCTCCAAGTCGGGAGTATAAATTATGGTTGGGGAGATTCAAAATGGAACGAATATAGCTTTACCTGACCGTAAAGATAGAACCGGACCTTGATGGCGCTCGCCTGCACGCCGCCGAGAGTCTTATGCTGGCCCCATTGCACCGGAATCCGGACGCCTTCCTGAAAGATACTCGTACAATCCTTCGCCTCGTAACCCGGGATGGGAAGGTTAGTGTTGGCATCGAGCAATTCCACTTCTACCCAGTCGCGGTAGGGCATCAGGTTCCCGGCATTTAAAACCAGCCGAGCACTGTCCGCTTGTTTGACCTCGATCGCTTTGGTGGTCGCCGTCCCTCTCGAGAGGCCGTCCTTCGTTTGCAGATTGGTGAAACCATCCAACCGCAAGGTTGCCAGTCCGGTGCGAATAGCGGATGGATCGTCAGTTTCGCCCCACTGCGGATTGGAAATACCGCCCACCTCTTCCACCCCGGTGTAAAAGATGTAGAACTTGTCGTCGTGCAGGACGGGCGGAGCCGCCACGATGAATCCGCCGTCCCAGTCGCTCCGCTTGCCGCGGGCGATCAGCGGCTGATCCGGGTTTACGCGCGTGAATTTACCGATGCCGTCGCGGTTCATCGCCAGGCGAGCGTCTCCGGTGAAAATGCCGGTCTTCGGCTGGGGTACTCGCGAATCACGCTTGCGGATGTCTGCCTTGCCTTTGTAATCGTAATAGGGCAGCCAGAAATCATAGTCGTACAGCATGATGTAGTAGCCCCGGTAGTGAATCGCCGTCGCGAGATGGACGGTATCTTCCAAGCCGTCCTTTTTCGCGCCGGCGAAATTGGCTCCGCCGATAACCGGGTTGTTCGAGTCAGGATGGCAGTGTTCAAGATCGGGGCCATAAGCCGCCTCATTGTGCTCGTAGATCTTAATTCTTCGGTCGGGGTTGGGATCGTCATAGTCGATGAAGATGTTGCCGATATCGTTGGGGGGATAACTGGCGACCGCAGTGGAAGAGACCTTCCAGTGGATGCCGTCCGAGGAATAGACCGGAAAGTGGGTTGCGTCGTTGTGGGTCGGACTCTTCGCGTAGATGTTGTTATAGCCTTTGTACCTTTTCTCCGGGTTGGGTTCGCGGTAGTCCTTGAAGACAGCGAAATGATCGGTCAAGCCGGGATGAAGGGCCCCGTACAAAAAATTCCCGACCGGGGCCTGGTAGGTAATGCTGTTTTCCTTGCTGCCGCGAAACTCATACAGGCCCAACTGGGGTTTGTGCCAGACAATGCCGTCGGTGCTCCAGGCATAACCGACCCGCTGTTCGTACAACCCCCCACGTGCGCCGACATACCAAAGCTTAAAGACCTTTTCGTCTTCATCAAAGATCACGCTTCCGCCCCAGGAGGAAGCCTGGTGGAAGTCGAAGTCGTTAAGGTCCCCCGTGGGGAGAACGGGATTGGCGGGGTGCTTTTCCGCCTGGTTGACCACCATCTCGACGTTGTGCAGGGACTCGACTTCCTGCATGTCCAGGAAAAGGACGTAGGTTTGTGAAGTCGTATCGAGGGGGACTGGACCAGATTGTGGAGAAGGCGTGCCGCCCACCCGTACTGTGCTTCCAAGTATGCACGCGGCTGTTATGATCAATCCCGTGCATACGAGCCGAGCCACGATCTTACGTCGTTGCATCAAAGTTTCCTCCCTCAGAAGTTGAATCATCTGTTGGCAACGCCGAGCGCCATCCGTTACAATCACTCCGGTTGCAAACCAAATCCAAAGGACAACGTATGGCCAAAAAGAAACCCAACGCGCGCGAGACTGTCGCGCTGAGTCGGCGCAATTTCATCAAAACTGTTACCGTGGCCGCCGCCACCATGGAGTCCCTAATGGCAAGTGACAAGCCCTGTCGATTGGACCTGCTGCATCCTACCAATCCGCGCGGTCAGGAGATCGCGGAGATGGCGCGAACAATCAAAATGCAGGCCGATATCCCCTTTGCGAAGAGGCCCGAGCGAACGCTGCTGCTCGATGTCTATTCTCCCCAAAAGAGAGCTCAGCGACCCCTGCCGGCCATCGTCACCTTTGGTCTTGCTGCGTGGGTTCATAACACCAAGGATTTCTGCATGGACCTGGATCATGTCCCGGCATTCCCCACACCTTATATCTACCCGCCCGCTATGGTTCCACACGGATTTGTCGTCGTCAGTGCGGACATCCGAGTGGCGAGCGAGGCCAAGTTCCCGGCACAGATCCACGACTGCAAGTGCGCTACGCAGTGGATTCGAGCCCACGCGCAGGAACTTGATGTTGATCCCGACCGCATCGGCGTTATCGGTGGTTCTGCTTCCGGCTATCTGGCGGCCATGCTTGCCCTCACCCGGCCCGAGGATGGCTTCGAAGATGCGGAAACCTTCCCGGGTGTTTCCAGCAATGTTCAAGCTGCCTACAGTGGCTCCGGAATGTACGATTTCGAGTACTACCACTCCGTTCCGGGGGAAGCGTCACTGCCGGTTCAGATCGGCCAATTTCTGGGAGGAACTTACGAGCAGGTTCCGGAAATCTATCGCAAAGCCAGTCCCACCCAATATGTTCGGCCCTGGGCGCCGCCCTTTCTGCTGATGCACGGCGTCCAGGACCGGCGCGTTCCGTATGAACAACAGACGCACTTTGTCGAGATATTAGCCAAGGCCGGGGTTCCAACCCAGGCAATCTATATCAACCACATGTCACATGCTGTCCCCAAGGTTCCGCCTGACCCGGCTTACACCCTTACAGACCAGACCATTTATAACTTTTTCGAGCATTATCTCAAAAAGCAAGTAGCTTGAGGCTAGAATGGCTCGCCATCATCGTCTGGGCCGAGATCCAACTCGTCCTCAACCATTTCGTCCTGCACCGTCGAAGTCTTAATTCGCAGCGGACGGTGGGGAGTGCGATCAATCTCCAGCTTGAAAATATCGAACCGGTTGTAGTGGCCAACAACGTCGTGGATCATCTTCTGCTCGATGCTGGTGGCAATATCAATGTCGGCCGTGGCCATTCCTTCCCCGCGCTTGACAGGCTCCGCCAGCAATTCACCGTCCGGCCCCACGATCATGGAAGCCGGGGGCGCAGCCGAGCGCAGCAGTTCCTTCATCTTTCCATCGCCCTGCGCAAGTTGCTCGATGGCATCATCATCCAGGGCACAAGAAGACACGATGTTAAACACTTTGCCTTCAAACGCATGCGCCGCGGAGCGTATCCGGATGGCTTCCGTAAGGTTGTAGTCGTGGGTTCCGGCGCCAGGGCGGCGGAAAGGCCAGGCGGGTGGATAAGTCGCAATGTGAATCTGTTCACCCTGCGCCAACAGTGCGAAGCGCGCCAAGGGATTTGTATTCTCACCGCAAATCAAGGTGCCAATGCGGCCGATGTCCGTTTCTTCCACGCGCAGATACGCGCCGTCTCCCTGGGCCCACGTCAGTTTCTCCGCCCAGGTGGGGACGAGCTTGCGATGCCGATTGCGTAAGGTGCCGTCGCTGTCGAAAAGCAGATTCGTGTTCCACATCGCGCCCATGCTGATGGAATTCTTCTCCGTGACACCCACGGAGAGGATTACCCCGTGCCGCTTGGCGACTTCACCCAACCGCTTGGTGTGCGGACCAGGTACCTGAATCGCGTTATCGAACATCCGGCGATAAAACTCGTGCTGGTCCATCGGCGCGTAGATCAGGTTCCAAATCGGGAATGCGGGAACAAACGATTCTCCGAATACCACCAGATCGGCGCCGGCCTGAGCAGCTTTAATGACCAGCGTCTCGAGTTTATCGATCGTTGCATCACGATCCAGAAACACCGGAGCGGCTTGCACCGCCGCGGCACGAAATTTGGGGTACGTATCGCCTGGCATGACTCCTCCGTATTTCCAGCGACAGACCATGTTGCTGTTCGCACGTGCTACAACGGTGCGAAGCGCCTTGGACTGCGGCGGCTCGACGCCGCCTTCGCCTTACCTCTCGCGATAGTCAATGCTGAGTTGAGCGATCGCCTTCAACTTGGCCTAGGAGTAATCCCAAGGCGGCGTCGAGCCGCCGCAGTCCAAGGCGCTTAGCGCATATTCATTGACAGAGGCGAAGTTCTAGCCATTCTGTGAATTCCCAAATTGATACACCAGATCCTTCAGTTCGTTGCGATCACGCGCTGGTGCAATGAGACTGAGCAGATAGCCGATTACAAAGGTGACGATCACGCCAATCAAGGAGTAATAAAAGAACGAGATATTCAGCTTCCAAGAGGTAAGGCACACCGCGATCAGGCCCGCCACGCCGCCGACAATGGTGGCATTGGCATTGGCCCGGTAAGTCAGCATGCCGAGAAGAAAAATGCCCAGAATGGAGCCGCCGAGGAAGCCGTTCACTAAGTTAAAGGCATTGACGATCGGGCCCAGGCGATTGGCGAATAGCGCCGCGAAGGTGGCTGCCGCACCCCATCCGATGGTGGCGAGCCGCCCCACCAGAACGCTGCGGGGGTTGGGTTGGTCATCGTGGAGCAGGCGCTGGTAAAAGTCAACCGTGGTCACCGTTGCCAGTGAGTTGATTCCCGCGCCCACCACGGCCATCGAGGCCGCGAAGATTGCTGCGATAATCAATCCCACTAGGACCCCGTGCAACTCGTGGACGACAAAATATGGGAGGATCTCGTCGGTCATGGGAAGGCCTGCCAGTCGCGCGGGATAGGCGTGGTAGAACGCGAAAAGGGAAAACCCCAACAGATAAAGAAGGCCGGCGACGGGTACGACGATCAAGGCGTCAAGAAAGACGGACTTTCGGCCCTCGGGGAGCGATCGGGTGGTGAAGTAACGCTGCAAGCAGGCCTGATCCGTACCGAGCGTGGAGACGATCAAACTCCCCGACCCCAGGACCATGGCCCAAACCGATGTCAGTTCGCGAGGATCAGGCGAAAAGTTCAACATGTGAAACCGGCCTGCCGCGAGAGCCACATGGAATGCGCCGGCCACGCCGCCGGGCACTCTCGAAAGGGAAGCCCAAAAGACGCCCATAATTCCGGCCATTAGAACTGAAAACTGCAAGACATCGGTCCAAATGACCGCTTTCATGCCGCCCAAGGTGGTATAGACGGTAGTGAGCGCGCCGATCAGCAAAACGCACACCAGCAGGGGGAGACCGGTCAAAAGCGACATGACCATGGAGGGCACGTAGATCACAATGGCCACGTGCGCGCCGCGCGTCAGCAGAAAAAGCGCGCTTCCCACCAGGCGCACGTTCACGTCAAAACGTCGCTCAAGATACTGATAGCCGGTGTAAAATTTGAAGCGCGAGTAAAAGGGCAAGAACAAATACATGACAATCGGCGCCGCCAGCAGGTAAACCGTGGTGCCCAGAAATAGTTCCAGGTTGTGTTCGAAAGCCCAGGCGGGAGCACCCATCACGGTCATTCCGCTCAAGTCCGCCGCCACCAGGGATATGGCCACGGGAATAACCCGCATCCTCCTGCCACCCAAGAAATAGTCGGCACTCGAGGAATGGCGGCGATAAAAGAAACTACCAATGGAACATACGGTTACTAGGTACGCGCCAAAGACAAACCAATCCGCTAATGTGAAGTTCGCGTGCATGGTAAAGGCACCCTACGAAGTATCGGAAATGGATGCAAAGAAAGGCCTTGACAAAATCCTATCATAATTTCATAAATATATTTTGGAAAGGGAAAATTTCCCCAAAACCTCTTTTTGGCCTTCAAGCAGCAAAATGGATCGTTGAGCAGCATTGCCCACCCGGGTTTTGGGCTAATGGTGCTGGGAACGGTTAAAGCAAGATGGATCGAAGCAAACAAACGAGTTATATCTAACCAAGGACGGCAACATGGACGTTCGGAAGATGTTCGACTTGACCGGGCAGGTTGCTCTTGTGACTGGCGGGACCGGCCTCTACGGAACATCGATCTCGGAGGCGCTGGCGGAGGCTGGGGCTCACGTCATCATCGCTTCAAGGGACCTCGGTCGGTGCCAGGAATGGGCGGCTAAACTGGCCGAGCGGGGACTTCGCGCGAGCGGCGAAACTTATGATCAAGGCGACGAGGCGTCCATTGACAGCTTGCGGGACCAAGTGGTCAAAAAGTTCGGGGCCGTTGACGTTTTGGTGAATAATTCGGTGGCGAGGCCGATGAAGACTTACCAGGACAGTCTTGCCGCGTGGCGACAGTCGATGGAAGTGAATGCAACTGGCTTATTCGCAATCTCGCGGGCGTTTCTCGACCCGATGATGGAGTGCGGGAGAGGCAGCATTCTTAATGTTGGTTCCATTCAGGGTGTGGTTGCGCCCGATTTCAAAAACTATGCCGGAACCGCTATGACCACGCCACCCGACTACCAGTTCCATAAGCACGGTTTGATCGGCCTCACCAAGTACCTTGCGGCTCTCGCGGGGCCTCGTGGAGTGCGCGTGAACTCCATTTCGCCAGGAGGATTTGACGACGGTTCCGCGAAAGAGCCATTTCTTTCCCAGTATTGCCGTCGCGTCTTCCTGGGACGAATGGCTGACCACGACGACCTGAAGGGGGTGGTCGTGTTCCTTGCCGGCGAAGCTTCCCGCTACATCACAGGACAGGACATCGTCGTGGACGGCGGCTACACCTGCTAGGATCTGAGGTTTCTGCTTCTACCTCTATGGAGCCATCATGAGCACTTCACTACAAGGCAAGGTTGCCATCGTCACGGGTGGCGGAACCGGCATTGGTTTGGGGATCGCTCGGGTGCTGGCAAGTAAAGGCGTCAAGCTAGTCCTGGTGCAGCGCCGGATCGAGTTGGTGGAACGAGCCGCGAAGCAACTCGATAATGTCGAAACTCTTGCACTAGCCACAGACATCCGCTCGCCGAAGGCCGTAGAAGAAATGGTCCAGGCGAGCATGGACCGCTTCGGGCAAATCGATATTCTGATTAACAATGCCAGCGTCACGGGAACGCCTGCACTCGGACCGGTGCTTGACTGCCCCCCGAGCAAAGTCGACGATATTATCGATATCAACTTAAAGGGGACCTTCTATTGCTCCCAAGCGGTCGCCCAACGGATGGTAGCGGCCGGTCGGGGTGGTAACATTGTTCACATATCCTCAGTAGGAGCGTATGCCGCTCAGGAATTTGGCAGTCTCTACTGTGCTACCAAGGCCGGACAAGCATCTTTGGCCCAGGGGATGGCACTGGAACTTGCTCCTTACCGCATTCGCGTGAACGCAGTGGCCCCCGGAGACATTTACACGGAAGCCAGCGCTAACATCACGGAAGACAAGGTGGACGTCGGGGGCCATCAACGCTACGACCGGATTACCCCTCTGGGTCGGCGCGGTTCTCCGGAAGACATCGGCCATGCCGTGGCTTATTTAGTTTCGGATGAGGCAGGCTTTGTGACCGGATCGACTTTGCTGGTCGACGGAGGCTTCCTTTCCTATTGACTGGGGAGAAAAGGAGCATCGTGCATCCTGACAGCTTCGAACCCAAGCAACTTGCCCAAGGCCGCAAGCATACACTAGACCTTGAGTTTAACGTCGGAAATCACCAGGTTACGATCCCGCTCTTTGTGTTTCGAGGAGCGCGGAAAGGCAAAGTGCTGGTGGTCATGTCAGGCGTCCATGGCGACGAATACGAAGGCCCGCGGGCGATTCTGGACGTTTGCGCCACGCTCGACCCCGCAGAAATGGCCGGGGACATGATCGCTGCCCCGGTCGCTCACCCTCCGGCCTTCTGGGCTGGAACGCGAACGAGTCCGCTCGATGGCCGCGACCTTGCGCGGACGTTTCCTGGTGATCCCACCTCCAGTCCGACATGCGCCATCGCGTACTACCTGGGTAAAACCGTGATCGCTCGCGCCGACTTCTTTGCCGATCTGCACAGCGGCGGCGTCAAGTATTCAATGCCTACGATGGCCGGTTATGACGGCACGGACCCGCGCTCCCGATCTGGTGCGCAAGCCTTCGGAGCCAGGATCATTTGGGAGCATCCCACAACCGCCCCCGGGCGAACGCTCTCGTTCGCCAAAGACCACGGCATTCCTTCGATGTACACGGAAGCGAACGGAGCGGGGCGAATCGATCCGGAAGATCTCCGAGTATTCAAGCAAGGCGTCATAAACTTGTTGAAGCACCTGTCGATTCTCCCGGGCCAGCCCGTTACGCGCACGGTGGAGTGCCGTCTCTCGGGAGATGGAAATACTGACTTATCTCTGCGAGCGACGCGCGGGGGATTCCTGATTCCTTTGGTTGCCCTGCTTGACAAGGTGAAAAAGGGACAGGAGTTGGGTAAACTCGTGGACCTGCACGGGAGTACGATTGAAACCTATCTCGCTCCCTCGGACGGCCTGGTGGGAATGGTCCGCGAATTTCCCGTCGTCGAACCGGACAGCATCATGTTTTTGGTGACAGGATTGGACTCGCAAACTTAACCATTTGTGATCGGGGCGAAAAGCCTTAACGCCGGGCGTGAACCTGGGGAGCACTTTGACCCAAGTCGACGCCTTGGACTGGATTATTTCTTCCGTTATGCGTGCGGAATCCATCGCCGCACTCTGCCTATTGGGACATATCATGTCAAACGCGATTCACAACTCAGAACCTCATCGAGCCTTTAACGCCGATCAAAGCGAGCATAACATCAGAAATAAAACCCGAGGATCGTGGGAGCGCTTCGTCCGCGCCCAACAGTCGTTGGCTGGTGGAGTGTCCAGTGGACTGAGGCGCAGCGCCCGTCCTTACCCGCTGTTTTATTCATCGGGAAAAGGTTCGCGGGTCACCGATGTGGATGGCAATTTCTACCTCGACTACGGCCTGGCGTGGGGGCCGCTTATACTCGGTCATGCACCCCAGGAGGTCGTACGAGCGGTACAGGAACAGTTGGAACGCGGCTTTACTTATGGTGCCCAGCACGATCTTGAGTTCGAGGTCGCTGAGTTCCTGACAGCAACGATTCCATGTGCTGGCCGGGTCTGTTTTGCGAACAGCGGAAGCGAGATCGTCCAGGTTGCGCTACGGCTTGCCCGAGCCGCCACCGGCAGAAGCAAATTCCTTAAGTTCGAGGGCCACTATCACGGCTGGGCGGATGAGGTGTTGGTCAGCTATCATCCATCGCAAGCAGAAATAGACTCGGCGCAAGGGGCTCCAATACCTACCGGCGCCGGGCAGCGCCCTCATGACAAGGCATTCATCGCTTCCTGGAACGATCGAGAAGCGGTTGAACGAATCTTCGCTTCTCACGGCGAGGAAATTGCCTGCGTGATCTGCGAGCCGTTGCTTTGCAATAGCGGCTGTATCCCACCGGAAGCAGGCTTTCTGGAGTTTCTGCGCGAGATTACCCAGCGCAACGACTCTTTGCTGATCTTCGACGAAGTCATCACCGGCTTCCGCATCGATTTGAGGGGCGCACAGGGCTTCTACGGGGTCACGCCTGACATGGCAACGTACGCAAAAGCCATTGCCGGTGGTTTGCCCTTAAGTGCGCTTGCCGCGAAGGCCGAACTGCTGGAGCTGGTGGCCGGGGGCCGAGTCATTCACGCCGGAACGCTAAATGGAAATCCTGTGGCTCTCGCCGCCGCCAAAGCGACGCTGAAAAGCCTGGGGCAGGATCAGGGCGCCGTGTACAAGACCTTGAGATCTCGCGGCGACCGCTTGCGCGATTCGATGGAACAAATGCTCAGGCAGGCCGGCTACCCAGTGGTGACTTCAGGAGTGGGATCGGTTTTTCAAATTTCGTTTATGGACCACCCTGCGCGCAATTACCGTGACACTCTCCACGCCAACCGAGAGCTCTACAGCGACTTCTGCTTGGCGCTGCTGGATGAAGGCGTGTTAGCGCTGCCAGATGGACGCTGGTATATCTCGACCGCCCACTCCGACGACGACGTCGATGCAACCTTGGCGGCTGTGAAGAGAGTAATTCTGAGAGCTTGAGGCAATCCAATTGGCGCTGCCCCATAAAGATAATGGCGTATCGAGAAGGGACTTCATAAAAGTTCTCGGCAGCGCTTCTGGTGTCGTTGGCATGCCCAACTTAGCTGAAAGTCTCGCGGACAACTTCCCACCGGATGCTAGACCGCAGGAAAATAAATCTGCCACGAAACAGCTTGGATCTCGCCACATTCACCTGGACTTTCATACTTCTCCTGCGATCGCGAATGTGGGGAAGGATTTCAACGCCAGCATCTTCGCATCCACGCTGGTGGAGACCTCGGTGAACTCCATCACAATTTTCGCAAAATGCCACCAGGGAATGTCCTATTACCCTACCAGGATTGGCACGATCCATCCCCAACTCAAATTCGATCTCCTGGGACAGATGATCGAGGCGTGCCACAAGCAGAAGATTTTGACATTCGCATATATCAGCACGATGTATGACCAGTTGATGTGGCGAGAACACGGGGAATGGAGGGTTATCGACGAACACGGCGTCGAGCGGGGCCACCGCGGGCCTGCTGGACCCCTGCGGGCCGAACTGGGCAAGGTTTGTATCAATAGCCCTTATCTGGATTTTTTAGCAGCGCAAGCAGATGAGGTGACGCGCAACTATGCCGTTGATGGAATGTTTTACGACAACTACTTATATCCCGACGGCGGTTGCTGCTGCTCGTACTGCATGCGCGAACGAGACCGATTGGGTCTGGATTCAATGAACAAGCTAGTGCGAACAGAACACTGTAACGATGTGCTGGTACGAGGAATGGCGAAGCTTGCGGCCGTCGCCAGAAATAACAGGCCAACGGGCAGCATACTCTTCAATGGGCCCTTGCATTTCAGAGATGTCAACCATATTAGAACCGCCTCTCGATATAGCACGCACATCGAAATTGAATCACTTCCTGGTGGCGCATGGGGCTATGGGTTTTTTGATGTCGCGGTCCGATATTTGAGAAACCTGGGATTAGAGACCTCCGGAATGACGGCCCGTTTCCACCGAAGCTGGGGGGATTTTGGTTCGCTCCGCAGTCAAGCGGCACTCGACTACGAGTGCTTTCGCATGCTTGCCCAAGCCACAAAATGTGCCGTCGGCGATCACTTGCATCCGTATGGCGCACTGGATGGCGCGGTCTACGAGCGAATCGGTACGACTTATCGAAGTGTGGCGAATAAGGAACCTTGGTGCGCGGACGCAGTGGCAATGACGGAGATCGGTGTACTAACTACGGCAAACTACATCGAAGCCCAGGACTTAATCATATCTTCTGACCTGGGAGCCACGAATCTCCTCTCGGAATTGCACCACCAATTTGACATTCTTGACAGAGATTCTGACTTTGCCCGGTACAAGCTGATCATCCTTCCTGATTTTCACCGGCTCGACGGTGATCTTTTGCGGAAAGTTACGTCTTATCTGGCGGGAGACGGAAAAATCATCCTAAGCAATGAATCCGGAGTGAACGCACAGGCAACTGCTTTTGCTCTCCCAGAGTTGGGTTTGGACTACGAAGGAACCTGGCCGCATCAGGATCAATATGTTGAGATTGTCGACGAGGCAATGAGATCAGACTTTCCTGATATGGTCGAAGTCTTTTACACCAAGGGGCAGGCGGTTAAAGCGCACGCCGGTACGACCGTATTAGGTCGCGCCTGGAAGTCGTTCTTTGACAGGAACTATGAACACTTCCAGGTCGAACAGACTCCCTTTTCTGAACCTACCGACTACGCCGGCGTGACCCAGTGCGGCAACACGATTTACATTGCAGCTCCTGTTTTCAAGATGTACGCCGAATATGCTTACCCGTTCTATCAACAACTGATCCGGTCCTGTGTTCAGCGGTTGTTGCCGAAGCCGCTCATCAGTGCCCGCGCGCCCTCGACGGCCCAAATTACGATGACGCGGCAACCTCAACGATGGGTTGTTCACGTCCTCAACTATATTCCGCAGCGGCGCGCTCCAAATGTTGACGTTGTGCAGGAGGCCTCTCCGCTGATGGACGTCGAAATCTCCGCCCGGGTCGAACGGGAGCCTCAACGCGTCTATCTTGCACCACAAAGCGTTGACTTGAGATATACCTTTGATTCGGGCTATGTGAATTTCGAAGTGCCGAAAGTTGATGGTCATCAAATGATAGCGGTGGAAGGATAGCTCCCGGACGATGGCGCATAATTTGACGAAAGGTTTTCTATTGGTTCTCGGCGCGGGACTCCTCCAGGGCAGTTTCATGCTGCCAATGAAATTCACGCGGAGGTGGGCTTGGGAGAACACATGGCTCATATTCTCCGCCACCGCCTACCTGGTGTGGCCGTGGGTGTTGGCTCTGCTTACCATCCCTCATCTCGGTGCGGCGTACGCGTCTACGAGCGGCCGTGCTCTATTACTGCTGGAAGTTTTCGGAGTGGGTTGGGGCCTGGGAGCGGTGACCTTCGGATTGGGGGTAGATCGACTGGGGCTCGCGTTGGGATTTACCGTGATCATCGGCCTCGCGGCGTCGGCCGGAACACTGATTCCCATGATCATTCTTTCACCTGGCAAGTTGGCCCAAACTCAGGGTCGTTTGACAATTCTTGCCATGCTACTCGTCCTCGTAGGACTGGCGCTGTGTTCCTGGGCCGGAAAGCTTCGCGACCCCGGGCAGCCTCCGTCATCGGGAGGGGAGGGGCGGTCCTTCTCTGTGGGAATGGCAATATGTATTGCTTCCGGCCTGCTTTCCGCCTGCGGGAATCTTGGCTTCGCGTTTGGGGGTGAGGTGGTGCAGCGGGCCATCGAAAGGGGTGCGGCGGAGTCCATGGCAGGAAATGCTCTATGGGCGCTTCTCACCATACCACTCTTCGTGTGTAATGCCGGCTACTGTGCGTGGCTGCTCAGGAAGCATCGCACGACGGCTAACTTCTTTCAGCCCGCAACCCGCCTTTATTGGGCATGGGGAACAGCGATGGGATTTCTTTGGATTGCGGGGTTCGTCTGTTATGCGCCGGGAACACGCCTGCTTGGTACTCTCGGGGCATCGGCAGGATGGGCCATCATGATGTCGTCGATGGTGATTACGGCAAATCTGTGGGGGCTCGCCACTGGAGAGTGGAAGGCCGCAAGCCGCGGTGCGCGCGCTCTTCTCTTCGGCGGAGTCGCCCTGCTTGTCCTTGCGATTGGAGTTGTGGGAGATGCAAATCGCCTGTGAGTCAAATCCAGCCCTTCCTCCGGTGTTCTACTTACGCGACCCGTCGGTGTTGGGAGCGGTCCGACGGCACCGATGTGACCAGGAGGAGGCGATGGCGGGAAGTTCACAGCCTGAGCGGTGAAAACGAGCATCCCTGAATCCTTTCTTCCAGGAAATACGTCATGAATCTGAAATCCACTCTGGAACCCGAAACCCTGTTTGCCACGTTGGCGGATCTCGTTTCGATCAACAGTGTCAACCCACAATATCCCGGCGGTCCAGGAGAAGGAGCGCTCGCCGAGTACGTTAGCGATTACTTCGCCAAAAACTCCATTCCTTTTGAATTTCAGGCCGTCACCGAAGGCCGAAGTAATGTCATTGCCAAGGTGGAAGGCAAACCGGGAGATCGTACACTGATCCTGGAGGCTCACATGGACACGGCCTCCGAAATTGGAATGTTCCGGCAGCCTTTTCAGCCCCTGCGCGAGGGCAACAGGCTTTATGGCCGGGGGAGTTGCGATACCAAGGCCGGGCTTGCTGCCATGATGCACGCCCTGAAAACACTGAAGCGCGCGGGAGTTTGTCCCCAATCTACCGTGCTGCTCCTCGCCGCCGTCGATGAGGAATATTCCTTTCGCGGAGTGTCTAAGTTTGTGGAGAAGGGAATCCGAGCGGATGGTGCGATTGTCGCCGAGCCAACGGGACTGACCACCATCGTAGCGTCGAAAGGCGTTCTGCGGTGGCGGCTAAAAACGCACGGTCGGGCGGCCCACAGCGCTAAACCGCATCTGGGCGTCAATGCCGTGACTGAAATGGCCAAGGTATTGATGGCCATGGAGGAGCGATTCCCGGTGATGTTTCGGGACCGCCGTCATGCCCTGCTGGGCTGCCCCACGTACAACGTCGGCATCATCCGCGGTGGCGTTCAAGTAAATCAGGTACCGGATTCCTGCACAATTGAGATCGACCGTCGATTGCTGCCCGGGGAGACAAAGGAGTCTGTTTGGAAAGAATTTGAATGCTTGCTGAGCAGCCTGGGAGAGAAGAACCCTGAGCTGGAGGTGGAGATGGAAGCCCCACTGATGGATGAAAACGCTCTTGAAACACCAGCGAGCGAAAGAATTGTACAAGTTGTATCCAATGTTTCGCAAAAACTGTTGGGACACGCGCGCATGGAGGGCGTTCCCTTTGGGTCGGACGCCGGCAGATTGGCGCGAGCGGGGATACCCAGCATCATCCTGGGCCCCGGCTGCATTGATCAGGCTCACGCGGCGGAGGAATATGTCAATTTGGACCAAGTCGCCCTGGCCGCAGAGCTCTACATGGAGTCGGTTTTGGAGTTCTGATCTATGCCGCGAGTACTCGCGCCGCCTGAGACCACGTTGTTGGTGAAAGCCGAAAGTTAGCGGGACGGACATACCGAGGAGGCATTAAATGAGTGGGGTTACACCTGACGATTCACGGAAAGGCATACTGGCGATGGGGAAAAAATTCTTGCTTCTATTGTCCTGTGTCGTGGCGGGCGGGCTTAGTGGGTTTGCTCTGTCAAGGCCACAGACTACGATGTTCCCGCATGCTGCGACCGTTAAGAGACCTGCTCTAAGTGTGACCCTTCATCCGAGCCAGACCGGTGGCAATGACGGAAGCGCCGGAAGGCACATCTACGTGGCCCCGGCGGAGGCCGCGCCGGTTGAAGAAGCCACGCTCTTCTCCTTCGACAACGTGGCCATTCCCGCTACGTACAATCTTTACCTCACGATGAACCCACCCAAAAAATACGCCGGCAATCCCGTCGTACCGTTGGGTGACATCGGCCAGCCGGACGAGTGGCAGCAACGCTACTACGGAACGGTTATCCGCGATAACGGAAAATTTCGAATGTGGTACATCGCCGCGTCGAAGGAAGGCTTCATTACTCCGCTATTGGGAGGTGACTTCGACTTCAGGGGTTGGCGCTTCGCGTATGCGGAAAGTGACGACGGGAAGCACTGGCGTAAGCCCGATTTGGGACTAGTCGAGTTTAGAGGGAGCCGCCACAACAACTTGGTGCTGATGCCGGAAGGTTTCGGAGGTTATCACGCCCTTGTGCTGCATGAGCCGGAGGATCCGGACCCTTCTCGAAGGTACAAAATGATGGCGCTGATCGTGGACCCGTCGGGCAGCTACAAATTCAACGACGGGGTGAGGAGAGCTTTTGTACCTCTTTACAGCGCGGACGGACTCCGTTGGAGATTGGCGGACGAATTGTCGATATCGAGCGGCAAAGTCATCTCCACCGACGAGTTGGTCTCGTTCGAGGGAGCCGGGCTCTATAAATTCCAGGGGATGTATTACTTAACCGGACAAGGGGGAAAAGGTCCGGCGCTCAAGCCTTACGAGCGCCACATTGAAATCTTTCGCTCTCCGGATCTCATTCACTGGTCGAAGACCCAAACCATGGGCTTTGCCCGGCAAGGGCAGTACCGTCGGCCAACTCACACGAGTCCCATGAACAATGAACAGACTCATGAGGGCGTCAGCGTTTGGAATCGAGGGAATGTTCTGCTTGGTCTGACGGGGTTTTGGCATGGAGCTTCCGACTGGAATGACGTCACTCACGATTTGGGATTTCTGATCAGCAACGATGCGCTCCACTTCCGTGAGCCCGTTCCTGACTACGTCTTTGCCGCCATTGGCAAAGACGGTGAGTGGGACGAAGCGGGGCTGGCACAGGGTGAAGGATTCGAGAATGTCGATGACAAGACGTACATCTGGTACAGCCAGATGGACCAGCGCGAGGGCCAGCGCACGGGGCGCCCATGGAAGCGCTGGGGCGGTATCGGCCTGCTGATTCTCGATCGGGATCGCTTCGGCTCGCTGGGCGTCAGAAACCCGTCCGACACCGGCATCCTGGTTACTTCCGAGCTGAAATCTGATGTTCCGCCGCGAATTTGGATCAACGCCCAAGGGGTGGCGCCGCAATCGAGCCTACGCGTTGAGTTGCTGGACAGATGGGAGAGGCCGATCCCGCGTTATTCCGGTGAAGGGGCTGCCGTCGTACGCCAATCCGGACTCCGTGTGCCCGTATCCTGGCGCGGGCAGGAACAACTTGCTGACCTCAAAGGGCCTTTCAAGATCAAGATTAGTTTTGACGGGCCGGAGAAGGGCGCCATCGACCTGTACGCTATCTATCTTGGAAAGTAAAGGTGTGAAATGATCAGAGTAGCTTTACCCAGTGCTTGCGCCGTGCTCATTTTGGCCGGTACCATTCTTCTCAAACGGGGTGGCGCGGTCCCCCCCGACGAGTCTCGCGGCGTCACGGACTTTCAGGCGTCGTTCATGACTTGGGACCTTCCTCGCCCAGCCGACATGCGCGGCCACAACATTCCTCTGGGGAATAAAGCCCGAATTCAGATTGACGCCATGATCGACGTGATTGAGGAAGACAGCGGCAAGGCAGAACGATATGTCCTGATCGCTCCCTGTCGAACCGAGTGGGTGTACGCGAAGGACCACCTGTTCCAGATTCCGAGCAACGAATATCGCTTTATTTTTTCGCTCACAGAGCAGCGCGGTGTACCGCACGGATTAGCCAAGGATTCAAGACTGGCAATCGGAAAGCCGGTCAGCGAAAGCTTCCGTTCCCTTCGGATTGACGTTCACCCCTTCGCGCACAGTCATATGCTTATGACAGCGCAGGAGATCAACGCGGTCAGCGATTCCGGCACACCGATGGTGGGCCGCACGGAGTTCCGCGACCCCGTGCGGAAAGTACGGTATGTTCTGGAATATCCCATCAAAACGATGAACTTCCGGCCAGAATCGGCGTCATTTCAGGTGGACACCGGACCGCTCCTCGTACCCGATATGAAATCGAACGCAACGAAGGCCATCGACCGGCTC
>Ga0207101_1050_pt1 | contig 22821 bp, 14 predicted proteins | sample Alteio_BWMinHeat_83_FD_153581 | JGI IMG/M metagenome (GOLD analysis project Ga0207101, IMG submission 153581) | Enriched cells from forest soil in Barre Woods Harvard Forest LTER site, Petersham, Massachusetts, United States -... | ecosystem: Environmental > Terrestrial > Soil > Temperate forest >...
GATTCTCCGCAAAATCAAAAAGATTCCTGTGCGCTTTCACGTCTAGCGCGGTTGACGTTCTCTTGCTCTTTCAACCCGCTGCTTGCATGGGAGCTGCCCGCCGAAATTCCACGGAGTTCTCACCTTTCACCTTCGCCATAATCTCTGACCCGCAAATCGGCATGGTGGCGGCGGAACGAGATCGAACCAATTTTTCTAAAGTCGCCCTGGCGGTCAACGCCTTGAAAGCCGGACTCCGTCCAAAATTCGTTCTGATCACGGGAGATCTGGTCGATGACGCAAAGAACCCGAAAGCAGGCGCGATGTTCCGGCAAGTCATGCAGGTGTTCGCGATGCCCGTATACCCCATTCCTGGCAATCATGACGTCGCAATCGACGGGAAGATTTTCGAGCAATCGCTACTTGATAGCTACCGCAGGTCTATGGGTGCGGACAGATTGGCCGTAAAACAGAACGGATGCCTCTTCGTCGGATTGGACAGCCAGCTTTGGCGAGGTCCAAACGACATGGCCAAAGAACAATTCGAATGGCTGGAGCAGCAACTAGAGCAGAGGGAGCGGTACCATTATGTTTTTATATTTGCGCACCATCCTCTTTTCTTAGCGGACGTAAATGAAAGTGACCAGTACTACAATACCCCTCTTGCTTGGCGGTTAAAGTTGCTTGGCTTGTTTGAACAGGCAAAAGTAACGGGAATCCTTACCGGCCACCTTCATCGCAATGAGTCGGGTTTTTACCACGGCATCGCGGTGATTACCACCCCCTCCTCATGTCTTAATTTTGACAGTAGCCCGTTTGGCTATCGTCTTGTAAGCCTGACGAATGACGGGTTCATGGAAGAATATGTCAGTGTCTCTGGCACACTTCCCCAGGGGCAGGCGATTGACTCGCTCCCGAACCTATCTCCGGATCTTCGGTGATTTTAAAACACGTGGCAACGTTTCAGGTAAAGGCCGAAACCAGCGCCCCAATGGCATGGAGCATCCCTATTCTGGTGCGGACGTTCCCAAAGACCGAGGGTTGGTGTACGGATTATAAAGTCGCTCCATCGAAATGCCGCATTGCCAACAAGGCTGCGAGGCAGTTATTGCGCCAGGATTCTTTTCATCGAATGAGCTGATGAGTGGAATCACGCCCGAGGTTCGCCATGCGTGTGAGCCGAAGAGAGTTCGCAAAGACCGCGGCCGCGGCGCTTGTTGCTCCGGCTATCTCCGCCTCCTCGGCAGCTTGCTTGTGCGACGGCGCAAACGAAAAGCCCCACGCCGGCGCGATCCCCCCGAAAAAGGCAGGACCCGGTCAGATGGGTAAGCCGCTAAATCCGCTGCGGCTTAGGGATGGGGATTTACGCAACTATATTCGTTGCGGAGTGGACCATATCTACCGTGGAGCGATTGACGACCGGCAGGGCTGGCTGCCTTTTTCAGGTTTCAATCTGACCGGTTCTGCCGCCGGCGCACATCATGGAGTAGGTGGGTGCCCTCACGTCGTAGGTCGTTTTTTGGATGCCCTCGCGCAAAGTTCCGAGATAGTAGCAATCCCTCCGGACGAAGAGGCTGACAACGGTCTCCGCATCCTTCTGCACAATTCTCTTCACAATCCGTGGGGGTTTGCTTTTGACCTATGGCCGGGGACGGATGGCAGACGCTTCGCCATGATGCATGACTGCCGCGAGGTGCTATTGGGACTGGTAGGGCTCATAAGGTGGAAGAGATGCCGACGCTCGGCGGCGCTGGCAAAGCAGTTCATCCGGACGATTGATGCGGCGACGCGCGGCACGGGAATGTTTCCCAGTTCCTATCTGTATACCAACGGATGGGGTAAGCCTGGAGAGAGCCAGATCAACTCGACCACCGGCAGGCTGGTTGGGGCGTTGGTTCAATACTATCGTGCCACGAACGACAATCTCGCAGTGGATCTTGCCAAGCGTTTCGCTGAAATCAATATCAAGAAGACATTTACTGCGGAGGGAGATCTCACCGCGTTGGCCGGACACCATCTTCACTCAACAGAAGGCACCATGACGGGACTGATGGACCTCGCAGTCTTAACCGGGGAAAAGCAGTACTTCGAACTCGGTAAGCGGCTTTATGATGGCGGGCTTCGGCGCTGGCGGACCTCGTTTGGCTGGGCCAAGGAGGGTCGTGACCTTAACCAGGGACGGGGAGAAGCCAACAATACAGGAGACTTTATCGAGGCCGCTTTGATCTTAGGTCTCGACGGCCACGGGGAATATTTCCGTGACGCGGAATGCATGATCCGGAACGGCTTGCTTGCTGCACAGATCATCAACACGGATTGGATTCCCCAATCGGCGATGAAAGACACTGACGAATGTGTCTATAGCCACATTCGACGCCGCGCCGAAGGAGCCTTCGCGTTTACCATGCCGAATAGCTACGCTGCGTACAACACTGACTTAATGGGTGGAGCTTTGCAAAGCCTGTGCAACGCCTATCGCGCGATTGCTACCTCTCGTGACGGGGCTTGTCGAGTCAATATGCTCTTTTCCGCCGATTTCGATTATTTGCGGATTCGCTCTCATCTTCCTGAGTCAGGACGAGTGGAAATCGAATCGAAAGCAGCCTGTGACCTTTCAGTGCGGGTGCCACACTGGGCTGATCCAACTACTCTCAGACTTCACGTCAACGCCCAAGCCCGACCAATCCATTTGGAAACCGGTCAGCTTGCGATTGGACCCGTACCAAAAGCCACACGGATCGAGATAGTGTTCGAGCAAGCCCACTATCGCACCCAAGAATTTGCGCCTGGTTTCGCCACTCCTTATGAAATCAGTTGGGTCGGCGACACCATCGTAAGCATGACGCCAATTGATAGAGGTGGCATTCCACTTTACTGAACGAGTTCGATTCGCAAGGGTTCCGTGCTCAGCCGTTTTTGCCAGACGCACGCCGTCGATAACTGATTTGTGGCGGATGGGAGCTGTTGCTCCACAATTGGAGGGTTCAACCCTTCGTTGACGATCTAAGCCAATGCTATCCTGACGTGCCAATGCTTTGTCAAGCAGTCGAGCCGCGAGAGCTTTCGCACGCCGGCATGAGGCGCATGACTCGCAGCCCAGCGTCACAATATGAATCACTCGCTAGCAAGAGCATCTTTTGTATGTATTCTGTTGATTAGTATTCCGGGTGCCGACCCGAGGCCAAGGGCGGTGTCAAACGTAGTTGCGCAGCTTGCCGACGGGCGGGGACCGGTCACCATTGTCTGTTTCGGCGACAGCATAACTGGCCTGTACTATCACACCGGCGGCCGACGCGCGTGGTGTGATATGTTGGGCATCGGGCTGAACAAAGTTTACCCCACTACGCATTTCGAAATGGTGAATGCTGGGGAGAGCGGCGAGACCACCTTCAATGCCCTAAAACGAATTCGCACCGATGTGCTGGCGAAAAGGCCGCGTCTGGTAGTGGTGATGTTCGGGATGAATGATGTGGCCCGAGTTTCTCCGTCGGACTACCACAAGAACTTGGTCCGGATTGTCGAGCAGTGCAGAACTGTTGGCGCGGTGGTGATTCTTTGTACTCCGAATCCAATTTACCCTCAGGACCTTAACAGGCCCGTAGGTCGCTTGGCAGAGTTTGCGGATATAGTTCGCCAGGTTGGTGCGGAGTGTCACGTGCTGATTGCCGATTGTTACCGCCGATTGGATGCGATTCGTGCAGAGAGTGGCTCCGGGTGGATGGCTCTGATGAGCGAGACGGTGCACCCAAATATGCGGGGCCACATCGTGATTGCCGAGGAGGTCACTCGAGCAGTTACCGGGAGGCGCATAACTTTGCGGGACGTGCCCCCGCTCTTTCCCAGCATTCCCCATACTCTGACGCTGTTATCGAAGCACTTGCCGATGAGGGTGCTTGCGATGACACCTTATGACTGCCTCATTGAACGCACATTGCTGGAGATTGATGCCGATGCACGCGTGGAAGTGATTCCGTGGAGAGTGGCAGGGAAGTCTTTGGCCGAAATAGAAGAGGAGGGTAACAGAAGGAACTGGCTCTCCCTGCGCCCGATAAGCCCGAACGAAAAACCCGATCTCGTGATTGTGGCGGTTCCCAGCAGCGCTACTGCACCAACTCCCGAACTCTACTATCGATCGTACACCGGGATTCTTAACTCGTGCTTCAGCTTTGCGGGTTTCAAATGGGACGTGATTGCAATTCTTCCTTCCGTCAGGGATGGTAATCAAACTTCGGCACAGATGGCCAACGAGGAACTCGCACTCACGGCGACCAAGGGACACGACATGGGTTGGATCGAGAGGCCTGGGGGAGATTCTAATCCTGGTCATGACATCGTCTTTAAATGGCTGAGATCGCAGGCAGGATCAGCCCGGAACAGCGTTCTGCGAAAGTGATTTGGAACCAGGCAATCTGAACTGGAGGTCGAGGAGGTATGAGGCAGATTTCCCGACGAAGTTTATTGGGCCATCTCGCAGGGGCCGCCGGTGGGCTGCCGCTGGCCCGCCAAGTCGCAGCGGGCAAAGATGAGCCCATCCTGCCCGAGCAGGAATTGCCAACGGATCGCGGGTCGGTTAGGGCCCCCGGCGGTGGCAGTGCTGAAGCCGCTGTCTTGCCCAAGAGAGCCTCGATTGTCCCAGTGCGCCACTGGGTCGGACGCTTTGTCTGGATCGACGGTGACGCCAACCCCTACCACTTCTACCTATTCGCCCGACGCAACTTTGATCTGAGCCAACCGCCAAGTTCGGCGCGGCTTCATATTACCGCCTCAGACCGATATATACTTTTTGTGAATGGCGCTTATTTAGGGCGGGGGCCAGCGCGCAGCGATCCCCGACGCAAGAGCTACGATACTTACGATCTGACCGCACACCTGAAGGGTGGCCGGAACGTGATCGCGGTGCGGGCCTATGAGTACGGGTATACACAAGGTCCTCCTGCTGTGAGCGGCAACACCTGGACCGTTGGAGAGCGAGCGGGACTGTGGGCACAGTTGGAAATGCAGACCGGTTCCGGAAATCCCCAGATCATCGGGACGGACAGCTCTTGGCGAGTTCGACCTGCACAGGGATGGGACAGGAGTGTAAAGGGGATTGCCTGTCCGATAGGTTGCACTGTTTATGACGCCCGCATCGATCCCGTGAACTGGACAGCAACGGATTTTGACGATTCCACCTGGCAACCGGCTTGGGTTATTCCTGACACATCCCTGGAATGGGTCCTGCTCGAAGCACGCGACATTCCCATGATGGAGGAGCAAGAGATTTTTCCTGAACGCTTACTCGAAGTGGGGGAGGTAATTGACGTTGGATTGCCGGGCCAAACAGATATTAAGGGACTGCTAAATGCAGAAGTTCACTATCCGCTGCAATATGCAATGTCCCGCGAAGCCGAAGCAGTTCTGCATAAGGGAGGGAAGTCGGCGGAGTTTCAGGGGAAGTTTGCCGGCGTGAACGGCATTCGCGCTCCCTATCTGATCGTGGATTTTGGCCGTCAGGTTTTCGGTTTTCCGCGCATACGACTGACGGCAGAAGAAGGCACTATCCTGGATATGACCTACGGGCAACATCAGCAGGGCGGGCGAATGCCATTTCCGTTCGGTTATCCGATGGCTGATCGTTATACCACTCGCGACGGAATGCAGACCTGGGAATTACCTGAATACAAGCAGTTTCGCTATCTTCACTTGACCCTCCGCAGTACCTATTCCCCTATCCACGTCGAATCCGTATCCGTTAATGGGTATACCTATCCCGCCGCGCAGCGCGGCCGCTTTACTTGTTCAGACGCGCTGTTGACTGCTCTATGGGAAGCCTGCATTGATACCACCTACCTGTCCATGGAAGACATGCTGGTCTGTGACGCCTGTCGCGAGCGGGCGGTGTTTTACCTGGGTGACGGCGGCCATGGCATGCATGGAGTGTATGTGGGGTATGGCGACCTTCCGCTAACGGACCACGTGCTGCGGTTCTACCCATTAAGCGAACGCGGGGATGACCGGCTACAGATTCTCTACCCGCCTGAGAATGCCTGGAACCACAGCATTCCCAACTTTTACATGCAATGGAGCGCGCGAGTGCGCGAGCATCTCCTCTTCACCGGACGGCGGACGGTTTTGGAGGAACTCTACCCCAGTGTTCAGAGGCAAATCGACTGGTATGAACCCCACCGGGACCAAATGGGTGTTCTGCGAGACTTGCCGGGGTGGAACTGGGTGGACTGGACGCCCACCGATGTACGAGGGGCGAATTTCGCTACGAATGCCTGGTACGTCAAAGGGCTGGAGGATGCTGCCTGGCTGGCGGACCAAATGGCGCAACCCCGAGATGCGCGACGATGGCGAAGGACCGCGGATGAGGTGCGGAGAGCTCTGCGTCTAAACTTCTGGAATGAGCAAAAGGGCTGGTATGAGGACAGCCACTACGCGGGGCATCTTACCGGAGTAGCGAGCGAACTGGGCAATGGTTGTGCGCTGCTCTACGATATCGCTACCGATGATCAGGTCCCGCGGATCGCGGTGCATTTCTCAACTGGTAGTCAGGATTTGGTGGAGGTTTCACCTCTTTATTTCGGCTACGTCGCGGACGGATTGATCAAACGAGGGCTGGTTCGGACGGCGTTGGATCTTACCCATGCGCGATTCGCCGACATGTTGAACTTCGATTCTCATCCGACCATTTGGGAAGGTTGGGGGCCATTCACCCTGTCGAGAAATATTGATTCCGATGCGTCCTATGATCACCAGGAGCGGCGGTTGCACCCTTATGGTCCGCTCAGCTTGGTTCACACCGGCGGGGTGCTGATCGCATACGTACTCTCGACGCGCGTTCTCGGAGTTGAGCCGACCGATCCTGGCTTTCGCAACTGTGTGATCTACCCTCACGTGGGAGATTTGAAATGGGTGAAAGGAACCTTTCCCTCACCGCACGGTGATATCCAGGTGGAGTGGACAAATGATGGCGGTCAGATGGCCATCAGGGCTGAAATCCCGCAGGGTGTAAGCGCCGAAGTCGCTTTCGATCGCACCCACAATAGGGCGCAGACACTCCATTACGATGGACGGACCTACGAAGTTACACCACTCGAAAAGTCGTCGCGAAAGCCGATCACAGTAACGCCAAAACAGATCCGCGTGAGCGTCGAGGCGGGCACGCACAATATCGCGCTTGAAGGCATGGTTTACTAGCCGCTCAAGCGTCACTAGGATATCGACTGAATCCTGTACTTCCCAATATTTCCAGGGATTTGGACAATCAGAAACTTCTGTCCATTGTTAGGCCAGTTCCGCGGGGGAAAACTGATGGACCGTGTTCGCGTTGGTATTATTGGCTCGGCTTTTTCTTCCAATCTTCATCTTGAGGCGTTGCGTGAGGTGCCTGAAGCGATCGTCACGGCAGCGTGCTCTCAGAATCCGGCCCATGTGGAGGAGTTTGCTCGCAGGTGGCGAATTCCCGCAGCCGCCACCGATTATCGCGAACTCCTCGAACGAAAGGATGTGGATGTGGTGATCGTGGGCATTCCGAACGATCTCCATTGCGAGGTGACCGTTGCAGCCGCAGAAGCCGGGAAGCACGTAATCTTGGAAAAGCCGATCGCACATACTCTTGCCGATGCGAACATCATTGTGGCCGCGTGCGATGATCATCACGTAAAACTGATGTATGCCGAAACTCTATGCTTTTGTCCAAAATACGTGCGCGCCAAGCAACTTGTGGACGAGAACGCAGTGGGCAACGTTTACATGCTGAAGCAGTCCGAAAAGCATTCGGGCCCGCACTCGGCATGGTTCTATGACGTTCGGCGCTCCGGTGGCGGCAGCATTATGGATATGGGGTGCCATGGTATCGAATGGGCACGATGGATGTACGGCAAGCGGCGTGTGAAAAGCGTCTTCGCGCATTGCCAACGTGTTCTCCACACGGAGCGCACGCACGGCGAGGACAACTCTGTCGTGCTCATCGAATTTGAAGGTGGCGGCATCGCGGAAATCGAGGATAGCTGGGCACGCTATGGCGGCATGGACGACCGCATTGAGATTTATGGCACGGAGGGCGCGATTTACTGCGACTTGCTTCACGGCAGTTCTATGGAAACCTATAGCCAAAAAGGCTATGGGTATGCCGTGGAGAAAGCGGATGAAACGCGGGGCTGGACGTTCAGCGTCTTCGAAGAAACGCATCTCTATGGATTCCCCCACGAAATGCGTCACTTTATTAACTGTATCCAGAACGGTGAGGAGCCGATGGAGACAGGTAGAGACGGACTGGCGACTCTCGAAGTTATTTACGCCGCATACGAATCGGCGGGAACAGGGCGGCGTATCACTTGGCCGTATGTTCCGAAGTCTCCTGGCGAGGTCCCCGTAAATTTATGGTTAGATGCTAATTCTTCCTTCGGGCCAGAACACCGTAATCAACCGGTCGAACGCTAGGAAGATGGTGAGTTTTCGATTTTGTCGTCATCTTGAGAATCCTGTCCCAATAGAGGGACAAAGTTGAGCCATAGAGATATTCGTCATTGACAAGTAGCTGCTCACTGGTGGATTCTGTCGATTCCGGGGATATTAAGGTGTGGGTTATCTGCTTGCGGGAATTTGCGCTCGTGGGTGTATGTGTTCACTAAGGGCCTTTAACGAATAATTCAAAGAAGTTCCACTCTGGGCACTTGGCGCGGTTTGGGACGGACTTATAGCGTATGGGTACTTGGCTACTCTTTGAGAACCAATGCCTTGCCTAGATCTCCTCCTACCTGCATGGATGTAGTTTAACCGAAGGGGCGATCGATTGGTCGCGATGAGCGGGTTGGTAAGGACGGACCGGGCTCGAACACTCAAAGCGACACGCCACCAAGCCAAAAGGGGGCGCTCGGTAACGGGGCAATACGGACGTTAGATTCCGTGGGACGACACGACTTTTTTCGAGGATAAGGAGTGTTACTATGTACTCTATCTCCCTGAAAAGACTGGTGATGGTGGCGGTGTGCCTAGGCGCCCCCGTGCTTCTCTGTGCCCAGGTGTATTATTCGACTCTGGTCGGGACGGTTCGCGACGCAAGTGGGGCAATTGTTCCCCACGCTCGCGTTGTGGCGACGGAGTTGAGCACGAACATCAACTTCGAAACCCACACTACTGGATCGGGAGATTACGCAATCCAGAACCTCCGTCCCGGCCGTTACAGGCTTGAGATCGATGCCTCTGGATTCAAACGCAAGGAGGTCAACGACATTACCATCGTCGTTGCCCAAGCCACTCGGGTTGACGCCAGTTTAGAGGTTGGGGCCTCTACGCAGGTCGTGCAAGTGAGTGGTGTAGCCCCACTCGTTCAGTCGGAATCCGGCGAACGGGGCGGGGTCATGCAAGGGGCGGAGGTCGAAGCGCTGCCGTTGTTGACCCGCGATTTCATGAATCTCACTCTCGAGTTCCCCGGCGCGGTTACCAGTGAATCATCCAACATGGGCCCTGCCAATGAGCCGGGTGTGCGTGTCAATGGCCATTCAGAATTCGGTAACACCGCGGTCGTCGACGGTGGGTTCGTGATGGGCCAACTACAGATGACGCCAGTCGAGTTTCTCAACATCGATTCTATCCAAGAAATGAAGGTTGAAACGGCCAATTACTCCGCGGAGAACGGCGGGCATGCCGGCGCAGTCATTACGGTTGCCACCAAACATGGAACCAACCAAATCCACGGAGACGTATTCGAGTTTGTTCAAAACGATAAATTTAACGCTGCAAACTTCTTTGCTACAACGCTACCCAAAGCACCGGTACGTTACAACTTGTTTGGTGGGACCGTGGGGGGCCCGATCAAGAAAGACAGATTGTTCTTTTTCGGGAGCTACCAAGGGGTGCGAAACATCAGTCCCCAGAATTTTCTGTCCGAGGTGCCCACGGCGGCTGAACGTCAGGGCAATTTCGCTGCCGATCCTCCGGTCTATAATCCTGTCAACGTCGACCCGGTAACGGGGAACAGAATTCAGTACACGGGGAACCAAATTCCTCAGTCTCAGTGGAACGCGATATCCCAGAAATACTTGCCGTTCTGGCCCGCTCCGAATGTTTCAGGGACTCCCAACTTTACATATAACGGCGCCAGCAAAAACAATTACAACTTATTCTCCGGTCGGGTTGACTGGAACGTAAGCTCGAGGGACACGATATACGGTCGCTACTCGCACCAATCAAATCCAACCTTAACGCCAGGTTCGCTCCCGGGTCCGGGGAATTACTATCAGGGAAGCACAAAAGGTGGATCGGATATGGTGGTGAGTTGGATCCATACCTTTAGTGGCGCCAAATTCAACCAAGCTCGCTTCTCATTCGCTAATGCCTATCGAACCAGTTTGCAGGGAGGCTTCGCATCTGCGAATGAGGCTTCAGTCTTGGGATATGCCTTCGCAAGTAATCTCGTCGGTTTATCTACTGGTTGCCCGTATGTGGGAATGTCAGGGTACGGGTCGACTCAAATCGCGCCGGTTTGCGAGGCAGATGACAACTATAATGCGCCCAATCGAACCTACTATGTTGTTGATGACTACACGTTTATCCACGGCGCCCATACGTTCAAGACGGGCTTTCTTTGGATGAATTATCGCGACAATGGGAATTCCGGTCGTCCCGGGGGAGGCGTGTTCAGCTTTAGCGGTCTTTATACCGCGTCGACAGGCGACACTTCCGGCCAGACAGGATATCCCTTTGCGGATTTTCTATTGGGAGCTCAGAATAGCCTCAGCTATTCTCAGGGATTCTTTAAAACCAACGACACAAAGATGCATTATCAGGGGTACTTCGAAGATAGTTGGAAAGTTACGTCGCGCCTGAATCTTGATCTTGGCCTGAGGTACGAGATCAATCGGCCGGAGACGAGCGATGGCACGCTGCCAGCCTGGGTCAATGGAGTGGGGCAGGTCGGCTTCCCTCAGCAGAGGACCGGACTTGTATACGTCTTTCCTGCTAATGCCAAGGCGAACGTCACGACTGCCCTAAATGGCCAGCCGTTTGGGGTGCCCTATACGTTCTCCAACACCAACGCTCTTGCGTATGCTCATTGGCGAAACATCGCGCCCCGCGTGGGCTTTGCCTATCGCCTTTTCGGCAGTCCGCGAACCGTAATTCGTGGGGGCTATGGGTTCTTCTACGATTACGAAAACTTTAACGGTATCCAAGCCGGTGATGCCAGGCCTTTCCTGGGAGCGGCCTCTACCCCCCCGCAAACTGTTTCTCCGGAAAACCAGATGCCCCCCTACTATCTCGGACAGAGCCCCGGACCGCCGATCAACTATCTCGGTCCCGGCACGTTGATTCCGATGGGAGAGCAGGCGGACCCGCAAAGTGAGCAAGACAGCCGTACCCAGCAGTGGAACTTGACGTTTCAGCGCGGCTTCGGCAGCGGATGGTCGATTGAGGCGGGCTATGTTGGAAATCGGGCTGATCATCTCATGATCGATCAATTTGCCAACAGGTTCTATCCCGTGGGATTCACCTTCAATTATACGAATGGTGCCAGTTTTACCATACAGAACAGCACTCCCTTATTGGACCGCGTGCCTTGGCCAGAGGCGCAGCAAGGGTTCATTCAGACGCCCTATGGAAAAGCGGACTACGAAGCGGTGCAGTTCTCGGTGGTTAAGCAAATGTCGCGTGGACTCGAGATGCGCGCAGGGTACACCCGCCAAAGAGCCCGCTCTGATACCGACGAAGGCTTTAGAAGCAACTTCAGTTTCATAACCGTGAGTGAATTTGATCAAGCCATGGAACCTACCAATGCCGACATTCCGAATGTGTTCTACATGACGTTTGTCTACCAACTTCCGGGTCAGCATTTGCACGGATTTGCGGGGGCAGCACTTGGAGGCTGGCAAACGGCTGGAAACATTCAGCTACAAACTGGGCAGCGAAGCGATTTGCGTGAGTTGTACCCGCAATGGCAAGGTGCTACCGGCGGCTTCGTCGATCCCGTGATCACCTGCGAGCCGAATATTTCTGCCTCACAGCGAACCCTGCAGCGGTGGTTCAATACAAATTGTGTGCAGCAACCGGGACTTAATCAATTTGGAAACGATTCGGCGACGAATCGGATCGTCGATGATTCCATGCGAAACCTTAACATCTCTCTGGTCAAATACTTCCACACCTTCGAAAATCAGCGTCTGCAGTTCCGGGCAGAGTTTTTCAACGCTTTCAACCATCCGCTTTTCGGCGCGCCCGATGGCGTTCGGGGAGACCCAGGCTTTGCTACGGTGACGTATGCTGGCGCTCCAAGGCAGATCCAGTTCGCCCTGAAGTATGAATTCTAGTCGGGCGAAGGCGGGCGTGATCGTATCCATTCGTGCGTTAAGGGGAGACGAAGGCGCTTGAAGGCAAAACCCCTATGAACGGAGCGCGAACTGCGGGGTCGGGCATGGGAGAGCCCGACCCCAGCATTTCACCGGTAGTCAGTTTCAGTTAACGGGCGGCTTTAGTTTGGAGTCGAGTTGCTGCGCTCGCCCGAACGCTTCTTTGGCATCATCCAGTTTGCCCAGTTTGCGGAGGCATAGTCCCAAGTTATAGTACGCTTCTGCATATTCGGGCTTCAGTCGGATCGCTGTGTCAAATTCGCGGATGGCGGAATCGTATTCGCCTTGTTCGACCCAGAAGTTGCCCAGATGGAAGTGCCCGGGTGCATAGTGAGGATCGAGCATCAAAGCCGTATCAAACTCCTTTTTTGCTTCTTGCCAATCCTTTTCTTCCATTAGGGTGAGCCCCAACCTGTCATGGACGTCCAAGTAATCCGGATTCGACAGCAGGGCGAGGCGGAATTCGGCTATGGCACCTGGTAGGTCACCCTGTTCCTGCTTCACCAAGCCCAGGCCGAAAAGAGCATCGGCGAAATCAGGCTGAAGGTCGAGAGCGGCCTCATACTCGGTTCGAGCCCCATCGAGATCGCCCTTTTCAGCCAGTCTGCTGCCCCGGTTGACATGCGCCATGGCGGAGTTGTCCCGACCATTTTTCTGCAACGCTCGAAACTTGCTGAACGCGGCTGACGCCCCCGACATATCCTTTTTCCTGGCCAGGGTTTGGCCGAGGCTGTAATAGACTTGGTCGAAAGTGGGGTCCAACCGTATCACCTCGCGAAACTGTTTAATCGCCCCCTCTAGATCACCGCGCGTGCTGAGTAGCAGTCCCAACCAATAACGACTGCTCGCGCTCTCCGGTCGGCACCGCACCGCTTCGTCCAGTTCTTTGATGGCCTCCGAGATCTTCCCATCATCCCGAAACCCCAGCCCCATGTTGAAATGCGCCGCACAAAGCTTGTCATCAAGCTTAACGGCCTGCTGAAATTCTTGGATGGCCTCCTCGCGCTTGCCGGATTTCGCCAACACCAGTCCCAGATTGTTGCGAAACCCCGCCGACTTCGGGTCGAGAGTTACTGCCTTGTGCAGTTCATCGGCGGCGCCGGTCAGGTCCAAGAGTTGTTGGAGCACTAACCCCAAGCCATCGTGGGCTTCGGCATTGTTAGGTTCGAGCTTTAAGGCGGTCTCATTCTCTCGCCGTGCACTGATCAAAGCGCCTTTCTGCCGAAACACGGCGCCCAACATTGTATGAGCCCTGACGTCCTGCGGGCGCAGCTTGATAGCAGTTTGAAACTCTTGCAGGGCCGCATCCAATGCCCCCTTGTTCATCAGAACAAATCCCAGATTACGGTGGGCATCCTCAAGTCTTGGCTCTAACCTGATGGCAGCGCGAAATTTCTGCTCTGCTCCGCTTAGATTCCCTTGGCTGAGTAGCCCTTCTCCTTCGCGGTTGCATTCCATGCTGGGAATCGTAGCGCTCCTCACCTGGCCTGGTAATCCCCATCCGCCGCACACGATGAGCGCGATCCGGCAACACGCCGAAGATATTCTTGCCCTCTTCAGGGCCACTTTTACCTCATTTGAATGTTTAGTGTTCGAGTCCACTGCCAACAGACGCGATTATAACACGTGCTGTTTGCCGGGTAATGGCGACCAACGCAGCTCAAGAAGAATGGCAGATTTCATCCAGAATGCGAGACAATGACCGCCGAATCATGGGTCGGCGCTTGACACCTGCATCGATTGAATTAAATTGTTAGCCGAGAGGTGAGGCGATAAATCCTGCGATTGGCTCCGGAGGAGAGAACAATGAAAATTGTCCACGCCGCGGGTCAAATTAGGCCTACCATGGCATCTTACCGCCGGAAATCTGAGCCAAGTGGAATCTCACAGGGAATGGAGGCCCTTTTATGCGATCCCGCCGAGCGTTTCTGAAGCGTCTGTCCGTCAGTGGTGCGGCATATCCGCTCTATGATCGTCTGGTCCCAGACCTTCGCGGAGAGGCACTCAATGCCGAACATGGCGGGTCCGCATCCTTGGCGTCCCTTGCCGGAAAAGTGAAAATTACCGACCTTCAAATCATTCCCGTGACCCTTCCGAATGCGCGCAACACCTATGTATTCGTTGAGATACTGACCGACGCCGGCGTAAAGGGCCTGGGTGAAGCAACGCTCGAAGGTAAGCCAGAAGCCACTATGGGGGCCCTCCGTGATCTTCGCCATTTTTTGATCGGTAAAGACCCCACCATGATTGAACACGTCTGGCAGGCGATCTACCGGTTCTCGTTCTATCGTAGTGGGCCGGTGCTCAGCTCCGCTTTGGGTGGTATTGATATCGCTCTTTGGGATATCCAAGGCAAATTGCTTGGCGTGCCGATCTGGAAGCTATTAGGTGGACCCACGCGCGAGCGCATCCGGGTTTATACGCATCTGGGGGATGAATACCCCGATCGGGGAGCAGGTCGGGCGCGCGAACTTGTGGCAATCGGATTCCGCGCTCTCAAGACCTTTCCTCAAGGCTCTTATGAAATGGTGGAGGGCCCAAGCAAGATTCATAAGATTGTTGCAAACCTCAAGGGCATCCGCGAAGCCGTAGGCGAGAACGTGGACCTGATGTTTGACGCGCATGGCGACCTTTATCCCAGCGTTTCATGGCAATTGGCACGCGAACTTGAGGAGTTGCACCTACTTTGGATCGAAGAGCCAACGCTGCCTGAAGATCTCGATGCAATGAAGAAGGTGCAAGAAAAAATCAGCGTACCCATCGCCGCCGGTGAGCGCCTGTTCACAATATGGGGTTTCCGTGAATTGCTCGAGAAGGGGATTGTGGACGTGGTCCAGCCGGACATCGTGCACGCGGGGGGAATTTCGCAGGTTAAAAAAATTGCCGCGATGGCTGAAGCGCATTATGTTGCCGTTGCCCCGCACAATCCGCTGAGCCCGGTGGCTACGGCAGCTTGCCTTCACGTTGACGCCGCCATCCCCAACTTCCTTATCCAGGAGGTTGTCTACGGTTTGTCGGCTCGCAACGCCATGGTCAACGAGCCCATTGAGCGAGTGAGCGATGGATACATCGAATTACCGAGAAAACCGGGATTGGGAGTGGAGTTAAATCACGACATCATCCGGCAGTACGGTTACAGACACCCCGAATTCGAAGAAGTCTATCGGCCGGATGGCTCCGTGGGCGAGAACTGAAGGTTGCACCTGCGCAGCCTTGACGCTTATCTGTTGTGAGGATGGCGAAACAACGCTCGAACCCAGAGAGTTGGACAATCCAGTGCGCCAAGGTGCGGACGCGCCTTGACAACAATCCCGTTTCATCTATGCTTGGGCTTTCCAAGCATTTTGGAGGTAGGGTGAGGATTTCCCAATTACCGCGACGACACTTTTTCCAGCTCTGGGCCGTGCTTGGTCTGCAGGGATTTTTCAGACCACCCGTGGAGATTTGCGCCGCGTGCCCGGGTCCCGTAATACCTGATTCTCTAGCCCTCTCACCCGTGCAGGTTGCTACGCTTAGGGCAATCGCAGAGCAGCTAATCCCGAGGGACCAGGATCCGGGTGCACAGGAGGCTGGCGTCATCGATTACATATCTAAGCTTCTCGGTGACGAACAGGCGGACAAGTTACCACTTTATGTAGGCGGTTTGATTGGCACCGACGAAACGAGCCTTCTTATGTTCAGCCGTAGCTTTGTGCAACTCACCGCCACCGAACAAGAGAACGTTCTCAAAGCAATAGAGTCAGGGCGTGCCGAAGGGACGACTTGGCAAACGATTCCGAGCGAAACGTTTTTCGCGACCGTATGGAACCATGTTCTCGAAAGTTTTTACGGTACTCCTGCACACGGCGGAAACAAGAATTACGCGAGTTGGAAAATGATGGGCTTCCCGGAACACTCGGGGGCAATGTAGCACGATCTGTCCACTTTCGCCTTAACGCAGCCAGGAAGCAGGTTCTCCCAAGGGGAGATGCTTCTTGAGGAGCGGCGGTGAGCAAGCTGAGGAAAGTCAACGCTGTAGTCGTGGGATCCGGCGCCGGGGGCTCGGTGGTTGCCAAGGAATTGAGTGAGGCCGGGCTGACAGTTGTCCTACTCGAACGAGGCCGGCACTACACCGCGCGGGACGCCCATCATGACATTTTGCGATGCCAGGAGTCTGGCAATTCCGGCCCGTTGGGTTTCGGGCCGGACATCCGTGCCAATCCGAGGACGTTTCGTCTTCGGCCGGGTGAAACAGCGCGCATTATCTACCCTAACGAAAATGGTTATGGCCGAACGGCGGCTGCCGTGGGAGGGGGAACAGTTGCTTACGGATGCATGGCGTGGCGCTTCGTCGAAAAAGACTTCAAGCTGCGCAGTCTGTACGGCACGCCGTCCGGGACGACCATTGAAGATTGGCCCATCACTTATGCGGAATTGGAGCCGTTCTATACGAAGGCGGAATGGGAAGTCGGGATCTCAGGTGAGGCGGGATCGAATCCGTTTGAGTCGTATCGTGGCAAGCCCTACCCCTTGCCTCCGATGCCCCACGATCGTCAAGCACAATTCTTTATTCGCGGAGCCAGGAAACTCGATTTACATCCTTTCCCCCTTCCGGTAGCTATCGCGCGTCTTGCCTATGAGGGACGGCCTCCGTGCGTGCACTGTCTCTACTGTGAAGGGTTTCTGTGTGAAATTAATGCCAAATCCTCGATGCATGTGACGATGATTCCGAAGGCCCTCGCAACGGGCAATTGTGAACTCCGAGCGCAATGCATGGTGCGAGAGGTGACATCGGATCAGCAGGGCCGAGTGCGCGGAGTGATTTATTTCGGACCGGACAAGAAGCTCTACGAACAACTTGCCGACCTTGTGGTTGTCTCGTGCTCAGCGACGGAGAGCCCGAGATTGCTGCTCAACTCCAAATCGAAGCTTTTTCCGACGGGGTTGGCTAACCGCACCGACCAGGTAGGTCGCCACATTATGGACCACCATGGTGGGGCGGGCGTCATGGGTTTCTTTGAAGAGCAAGTTTTCGAACCAACCGGTCCGGGATTCACCGTAGCCTTGGCCGACTATGTTCACAACCGCGGCGCTGTTTTGGGCGGCGGCATGATCTCGACTCGAGGGGAGTTCCATCACCCCCTCACTTTTGCGCGGTACTGCGGCGGATATTTCGGCGAACGGCCGTGGGGCAAAAAAGCAAAGGACTTCGTTCGCAGGTACTTCCGCTCTTGCGTAGCATTATATGCACCAGGACAAGGGATGCCCACCGAAAGCAATCGCGTGGACATTGACCCATCCCTTCGCGATGCGTGGGGCATACCCGTCGTCCGGGTGACGCACTGTCTCCACCCAATGGACCTGCGTTCCTCTCACTTCTTTCATAATCGGATGATCGAACTCCTGCAAGCAGCGGGCGCGATCACAGAATTTCTACCCCATCAATTCACAGAAGAACAAACCGAGGAAGCGATCAAGCAGATAAACCGCGGCGGCCTGGGAGATCATCAAGTGGGCGGGTGCCGCATGGGCAATGACCCAAAGGCCTCCGTTCTCAATCGATATTGTCAGGCACACGACGTCGATAATTTATTTGTGGTCGACGGGAGTTGTTTCCCTACCATCGGCGGGTTCAACCCGTCATTAACTATCCAGGCTAATGCCTTTCGTGCAGCGCATTACATGATCAAGGAGTGGAAAGGCGGCGGCCTCCGTACTCCTGCATGAAACGCGAGATCTTTCCGTTGACCTGGATATTCAAGGGTTTGCTGGCTCCACTCAGTCGCTTCCGCATGTAGAACGATCTTAAATGAAGGCCTCAGCTTTTACCGAGCAAATCCGTGCTCATGCCTGGGCATGCGGATTGACAAGTCCGGTCGTGTCGCGTTTGTCTCTGAAGGGGACCAGAACTATTTCGCGTTCATTCGAGCGAGAAGCCAGGCTGTGGCGTTCGCGGCAGCCCCTGCAGGCACGGCATGATCATTACTCGGCAGGACGTGCAGTTCCACGTCGGGAGCCTTTCCTTCAGCAATTGAAGCCTCAACGACCCTTCTGGAGAAAGCGATCGTATAGTCGGTGTTGACACGTAAATCGTAGCTTCCAATCGCCAACCAGATCGCCCGTCCTACAAGTTTTCGAGCATTGCTCGCGAGTGAGAGGGATGTGATGATGCTCATCGTCAAAGAGGTAGGGTCATCGGCTGTTCCCGTGAATTCGGACAGTGCCACGAGGTTGGTGACGGGAGAAAATGCTAACACCCATTTGACTCGGGGATCAGCGGCGGCGAAGTGCAGCGCAATAAACCCTCCGCGCGATGCGCCGCAAGCCGCTACCCTGAGGGGATCCGTATACTGTTCCCGGACCAAATAATCGAGCACGCTCGAAAGATCACGGGTGAACGAGGGAACAAAATTATCGCCCTTCGCGAGGCGAGTCCACCAACAACTCAGGGCGTCTTTGGGCTCTCCCGCTTTGGCATCGCGGCCGTGGCAGGGTAGGTCCAACGTGACAAATCTGTAGCCGTGGGCGCCCAATGCATTCTCCACTTGCTGAAAATCGGGCCTTCTCAGCGTGGGTTCGATTGCCTCGGCAAACATGAAAAGGGTGGGCGCGGGCGAAGAGGGCTTCGCACCTAGCGTGCCGAATCTTATCCCTGACGGTGTTTCGTGAATCGCTATCTCTTCGCTCGAAATTTGCGCGGCCCTTAGCGGGAACGAGACAGCGAGAGCGAGAATAACCATCACCCCGCCCACGGAAGATTTCAAAAACGTCGTTGCGAATAACTGTCTCAACGTGATCCCTCGATTTTTCCAACGTTCTTCTTCGTTAATGCTCAATTTCATGCTGCACCTTGGTGTTGCGGAAGCTTGCTGCGAATAGTTTCATTCGCAACTAACGGTTTCGCCCAAAAGGAGACACACAATACCCAGCCGAAGGTTAAGTACAGGGACATCATCCCAGTGCGAAGCCCGAACGCGTCGCCGAGACCTCCTATTATCAAGGGAACTATGGCGCCCCCCATGATGCCCGCACAAAGGATGCCTGTAAGCGGACCATGGTGCTCAGCAACAGAATTCAATGCGAGCGAAATAATGATCGGCCACATTACCGAGGCGAAGAAACCAAGAAGAGGAAATGCCAATCCTGCGGCGGTTCCACGTCCAAACAAGGCCACCGTCAAAGTCGTGATTGCTCCCAGACTAAAGCCCAACAGCACCTTGCGGCTATCGAAGAGTTTCAGGAGCAGCATGCCGGCGGCACAACCCGCGGTCAGCAAGCCCCAGAACCAGGCGACAGCGGTGGCGCCGGAAGTATGAGGATCGTACCCGTGATATTGAACAAGGAACTGGGAGATCCAGTCTGCCGTCCCCTGCTCCGAGCCGACGTACATGAATACGCTGAGAAAGAAGAGAAGCACCTTCGGTTTTTTGAGCAGATAGCCGTAGGTGCCGACGGCTCCAGCTTGTTCCTCTGCGGTACGCGCAACCTTGGGGAATCTGGCTGCCGACAGCGGTAGGAGCATCACAATGATCACACCGGCAAAAATCCAATACATGGATACCCAAGGCAGACCCGAGGGGACAAGCCGCCGCAAGATAAGGAGCAAGACATTCTTCGCACCTGATCCATCGGTGAGGTGAAGAACCATGTAAGAGTAGAGTTGCGGGCTAACAAATGACGCGAGCCCAAACACCAATTGGGCGAATGCAGCATTGAAGGCAAAATGCTCTTCACCCCCGGCAACACGCAGAAGTGGATTGACAGCGACCTGCAACGCCGCCATGCTTCCGCCGATCAGAAATAATGATGCAATTGCTACGTGGTACACAGGGAACAGGGCCACGACCAGGGCACCGGCAAAGGCGATACCGAAGAAGGCTAACATTACCCTTTTCTCTCCCCACCACTCTACGAGGAAGCCGGCCGGGACTGAAAGGATGCCGTAAGCAATGAAGAAGGAAAATGGCAGCAAGGCTGCGGCCGTTAGGCTGACATGAAAGCTGCTGATAATGTCAGGAATCAGGGGACCGAGAATATTTGTGAGGAATGAAATTACAAAGAAAGTCGCGATAACTAGGACGACCATGGGGGTGCTTCGCTGCATATATTAGGCCGATCTGCCGCCGCGCTCACTCTGTCGCCGTGACTTTTGAACCCAGGTTAAACCGCCCCGGTTCACTGCCAGTTTGAGCCGCCAGTGCCAGGGAGATCATTTGAATCGGAAGAATCTCGACAATTGGACGCACGCTTTCCGCGGTCCCCGGAATTTTCAGTGATGGCACGTCATGATCGACTCCAATGATATCGGCCCTGCCACCCTTCCGGCGAATGTCGGCTAACAGATTGGTGTTTAGTTTCCGTGTGGTTTCGTCGCCGGCAAAAACCATCACGAAGGTTCCTTCGCCCAGCATCTCGATCGGACCGTGCCGGAATGCGGCGCTGCTCATGCCCTCGGCATGGCAGTGTACCGACTCTTTCAAGATCAGCGCGCCAGTCCCAACCGCACCCAGCGACACCCCTCGGCCGACCAGGAACAGGCTCCGAACGCCTTCCAGGAAACCTGCAAGTTGGAGGGTGTGCGTTCTCCACTCCGTCAGATAGGCTGCAACCGCTGGCGCAGCCTGCGCCAATTCAACTTGAGTGTGCTCGAGATCGGCGTCGACGAGGAGCGTTCCCAGTTGGGACAGCACCATCAACGCAGTTACATATGTCTTACAGGAAACCGAAAATTCCTGTCCTGCGCGCGTCAGAAACACCGCATCAGCCCCCAAAGCCAAGGGACTATCATCTGTATTGGTTACAGCGATGATTGAAGCCCGCCTGCCGTTCGCGTCAATCAGGCGAACGATTTCCGCACTTCTCCCCGATTGCGAGACGGCGATGATCACAGTTTGCGAGTCGAACAAACTTGGAAGGTAATGCACCAGTTCTGAAGTTTCTACCAGGACTGTCGCATAGCCATGCGAAGTTAGTTGTAAATACAGCGGGTAAAGGGCGTAATAAGACGATCCCATGCCGGTCAGGACAACCCGTTTCAAGTCTCCCCGTTCCAACCTGCGCACGACATTGGAAAGCGCACCCGCGGACTTTAGTCCGGCGCTGGTGGCTGCGAGCGCGGAAGGCTGCTCTAAAATGTCGCGCAGGTACGGGCCAGCGACAATATGGTATGAATTTGGGGCAGTTATAGTCTCTCTCCTGACAGTTGAAATCGCTGGTACCAAACTCGTGCGGCGCCAATCAGCCCCACATCCGGTCCCAGAGAGGCAACCGAAATTTCCGCCCGCTCAAAAGGAACCAGGCGGCAGTTTTGCCGAATGACTCGATGTATACCATCCAGAAATAGATTGGCGCTTTTCATTACGCTACCGCCGAGCAGAATGATGTCGGGAACAAATGTGGAAACAATGTTGGCCAATCCCACACCTAAGTAGTAGGCCTCTCGTTCCACCGAGCGCAGCGCCCACGGGTCCCCAGCGCGCGCCCGTGTGCAGATCTCCCGGGCGGTCAGGTCCTGCAGTTGGTATTCAGGCGGCACCGCCGCTTTGATCCATTCCACCATGGATGGTCCGCTGGCCAGTGCCTCCCAGCAACCCCGCGCACCGCACGAGCAGATCGGGCCTGAGGCCTCGATGACGTGATGGCCAAGTTCCGGATGGGAATGGTCTGCCCCGCGATATACTTTTCCATCCAATATTATCCCGCCCCCAATCCCCGTGCCCACCGTGATGCAGATCAGGCGAGCCGTCCCCTTCTTGACTCCCCAGGCTGCCTCGGCGAGTGCCGCTGCGTCAGCATCGTTCTCCACAGCCGCCGGGAGATCGAGGTCGGCGGACAACCTCTGCACCGGATTACTGCCTTCCCATCCGGGCAACGTGCACACATTGCCCAACAACCCCGTGACTGGATCGACGGGGCCTGTGCACCCGATCCCAATTCCCTGCAGCTTGACTCCGGACTCCTTGGAGCCCCGGGTGAGCATTTCGACTACCCGTTGCATCGCACGGTCGAATCCCCCGGACACATCGGTGGCACATTCCTCCCTTGCCAGGACGCGCCCGCTCGCGTCCACGACACCGGCCGCAATCTTTGTACCACCAATGTCAACCGCCCCGATCATATCTACCTCGTTCCGCTGCCAATCGCTGAACGTCGTCAGAGCGCATTGTCAGGGGCGGGCATGCAGACGAACCGCTTCGGTCCGATCCAAGGCGTGAATACCACTTCCGCCAATTAAACTGCGTTGTCTGTAGGCGAAAGCGGGTCGGGCTTGGAGCCTAAATCACCGGTTGCTGGATTCGACGTTAATCGGCATTCTGAATAGGCGCCCGCGCGCCATTCTCCATTTCTGTCTATCTGCACACTCCGGAATTCCCACGGCGGGATTATATGTGGCCGACGATGCCAGTCAAGACCCGAATCTTCAAGCGGCCATATCTTATCCAAGCTGATGGACAGGAGGGGGTATCCTGCACCGTCGAGTCGCCGAGTCCTCGGGCAGCGCGATCATTTCGAGTCCCCGCTAACATCGCCCGAG
>Ga0207101_1051_pt1 | contig 22413 bp, 22 predicted proteins | sample Alteio_BWMinHeat_83_FD_153581 | JGI IMG/M metagenome (GOLD analysis project Ga0207101, IMG submission 153581) | Enriched cells from forest soil in Barre Woods Harvard Forest LTER site, Petersham, Massachusetts, United States -... | ecosystem: Environmental > Terrestrial > Soil > Temperate forest >...
TCCAATAAAAACCGTCGCTGTGGAGTTGACCGGAAAAACAGAGGACGCGCTGGCGCAGCTCTATGGACAGGTGCGAGCGCGTGTTCGAATGGACGGCAGCATCGATGTGGCGTTAAGCACGGAACGATCTGTGAGTCGTGATCTCAGCGGATCGCGCGTCTCCACGTTCCCCAGAGATCTGGGTCCTGCGGCGGGATCCGGGCAAAAGAATTTCGTGCTGAAGCCTGGCGAGGCGGTGAGAATCGTGTTGCCGCCGGTCGGTGGGTACCCTGGCTACGTGCCGCCGACGGGGAGCGAAATGTCGATTACCATGCAGGCCCGAGTGCGGTAATCAACGTGCCGGCACCCTGGGCGACTTCGAGTGCAGTCTCACGGCAGGATGCACGCGGTTGCCTTCGACGGCGCCCGGACGAACGCTTTAGTCGCGTGCCACGTGGATTCGTTCTACGAAAATAGGAGAAGCTCCGATGAGGCGCTCGGTGCCCGGATTGCTGATTCTGTGGATATTGGGGAGGCTCGGCGACAACCTTCCTGAGAATGTAGTCCGCGAGAACGGATGGGTTCATGTCATCCTCGTTCGAGTCGCGCAAACACGCGGGCCATTGCCGCTCAGGATGGCTTCGAAGGCGATGCAGGCGGGCATGATTACCAGTGCGATAAGGGTTTGCTCCACGAGCATCGCGCGAGCGCGGCCGTCCAAAGCGCACACCACACCGGACGAGAAGAGTCGAAAGCCAGCCACGTGAACCGATCCGGGCCGCGTCTCAGAATCCACCAGACGACCCATATCGTCAGCGGACTTAGGAGCAGCCAACCGAAGACGAAGCTCATGATGGGAATCGAGATGCTGTCTGCGTCCGTCGGATAAGCCCCTCGTCGGAGCTCACGCAGATAAAATTGAGCCTCGCTGAACGGTTGCGCTTGCCACCACGCCAGTATCAACAATCCAACGCGTGTTCGCTTCACCATCTGCAGATGTTCTCGCCTGATAAATGCGCTTAGCTCGAGCGGCTCGCGTCTGGCAGACGTTTCCGAATGAGCCGCGGACCATTGGAACATGACCGCACGGGACCCAAACCTCGCCGATGAAGGGTGAGCCCTCGAAATGAATGTGGCGGATCGCTTTCTTGCCCAGGACGTCCGTGCTGACCGTCACAACGCTGGAGGAGTCTTTGGCGACAACGACGTACCGAACGGTCTTTTCGCGTTATCTCGACAGAGTTGAATTTGTACGTGGGATAAACTAAAAGGTCGTCCGTATGCGGAAGTCCTCAACCTTGTTTTGCGGGCTATTTGTCACGTTCAGTCTGGGTGTTCGCGCACAGGCCCCGCCGAAATTGGTACCGCTCGATTCGACAGGGTTGATCACATACTACATCGCCGACGGCATTCCGACCTTTGGCAGTCGGCCCGGCGACATCGAACTGGCGACGTGGGCGTTCAAGGACTGGGAGAGGGGCGCTGGGGGAACGATAAGGCTTGAGCCGATCGCAGACGAGGGCATCGCGCTCATCCGTCTCTACTGGCGACCCTCGGGGAAAGGTGAATACGGCCAAACCGAACCGCTGATCGCCAATCGCCGACGCGCCGCCCTCATCTTTGTTCTGCCGACGATGGCCAGGAACAGGATTTTGGGGCCGGCGACCACTCGAGATCCTCTCCTGCGCGACACAATCTTGTACTTGAGCTGTCTGCATGAAATCGGTCATGCGCTTGGCCTTGGACATTCTTCAGCCGTAGAGGATGTGATGTACACAAATGCTTCGGATGCAAAGTTCGAACAGTATCGGCGGAGCCTCACGACGCGGGCTGATATCGAAAAATTGTCGTGGCTGTCTCCGACCGACCGGTCACGGCTGAAAGCTCTGTACAGAACATCGCCGTGAAGGCATTGCCGCATTTGGATAACCGACGTGTCCAGTTGCGTCTGGGTTGCGGCGATCTGCCGCGCGCTGCCACGTGCTGCACACCTGATCTACAAAAACACTTAATTAATTCAGCTTTTTCGGTTTCTTCAGGCGCTCTTAATCTGCCGGTCCTCAGTTCGAGAAGGCTCAACAAACTGGCTGGTAAATTGTCGGATCCGGGTGCAACCCGAACGGTCGGAACAACTTTTTGATCTAGATGGAGGAAATCGGCGTAATCTCTGGATGAGAGATAAGATCCCACTTAGAGTGGTCGCCCGGCCACCGGGGAGACTGGTCATGTTGAAGACACTTGCCACGACTGCGGTCCTGATAGTCGCCGTTTCGAGAGTTTCAGTCCTCCCGCAGTCACAACCGCTCACGATCTCAGCCGATTTCTCGGAGGGAGATCTGGCTAATCTGTCCTACAGGTATTTTCGCGGGCGAGCCGATGGCACGACATCCCCGGCCTTGTTAGGCAGCGGAGCCATCGACATTGAGAACGACAGGATTCTTGGGGGGAGCGAGCTCCTGGCGAGTCGATCGATCCGTTACGCCACCTACCCTTCTTTATATCCGCGTTTTTATGGCGAGGTGGGCCTGGTCATCGGCACGACGCTTCCTCAGAATGACGCGCATTTTCTCCATGTCTGGACACACGAGAGCTCCGGGTGGCGCCTGCTTGTCGCGCATTTCGCCAGTTTGGCGCCCAACCACCGCGAACCAAGCATGGTGCTTGGCGGCCCGCCGGGACCTCTGGACTCGGATGTCGCCGAACGCGACCAAGTCAAAGCGGTCGAGGGCCGGCGACTAGAAGCGCTGGCACAGCGCAGGTACGCCGATTACCGTCAGCTCTTTGCCATGGAGTACTTCGCGGTCACGCAGGCGGGTGCGGCCGGCCCCAAAGAGATATTCGAGGATCTCGCGGGTGGTGTGCATTTTGTCAACGACCTGGACGTTCGTATTGTCGGCGCCGTTGCGATCGTCAGAGGAAGTGAAGGGGACGGACCTCACCGCTTGCGTTTCACGCGCGTGTGGGTACGTCGGACGGGGGAATATATGTGCGTGGCGGAGGCGCTCACGCCAGCGCCGCCACTCGGAACATGATGGTTCCCCAGACGGCCGGTTCGAACCCGTTGCCGCAATATTGCCAAGACTTGGGTGGTGAGTCGCAAGAGCTTGCCGCCAGAAGTCCCACGCCGTCACTATATTAGAAAATCGCTTCGTGAGGGTTCGATTCCCTCTCCGGCACCAAGGCCGCGGTCCAGCCGTCGGTTGAACGGGTTTCGGTAGGCCACGCTCTACTTTGGGGGTCGACGTTATTCGTGTCTCAGCGCGACAACAGGATCCATGCGCATCGCGCCGCGCGCCGGTATCAAACAACCCAGCGTCGCAGAGATAATCAACGTGGCTGACGCCACGACAAGCGTGATCGGGTCAGCGGGTGAAACTTGAACGAGCTGCGATCTTAGGATGGGCATGACGGCGAGAGCAGCGGCGAGTCCGATCGTCAGACCAATGCCCACTGAAAGCATTCCCTGTCTGAAGACGAGTGTGAGAATGTCGCGTGCCGTTGCGCCCATCGCCATCCGAATGCCGATCTCCAGCGTGCGCTGGTTCACCGAATGCGCGACGACGGCATATAAGCCAACCGAAGCCAGCAAGAGCGCTATCGCAGCAAACATCAGGAACAGAACTGCGTCGTTGCCGATGTTCCAATAGTTCCCCATCCCGGCCAAACGTTCATCCAGAGTAAAGGGACCGAGCCAAATCGGTAGATCGGGGTCGAGTGCCTGGATCTCACGCCGAAAAGCCGTTGCGAGGCCTTCAGGAGAGACCCGAGTTCGCGCGAGAACCCACATGTCCGCTGCCGGTTTTTGCCTGAAGGGCACGTAAACCAACGGATCGAACTCCTGCCGACTGCCGCTGGTGTCATTCTGAACGATATTCGAGGCGACACCGACGACGGTAAGCCACGCTCCCGGCGTCTTTCCATCGAATAACCGAAGACGTTTTCCGAGCGGGTCTTCTCCAGGCCAATACTGGCTCACGAACCGCTGGTTCACGATAGCTGCCGGAACTCCTGAAACTCTATCGAAGTCATTGAACTCTCTGCCGGAGCGCAGCGCGGCTCCCAGGGTCGGGAAGTACGAGGGACCGATCGTCAACGCCGAAACGATGGGGCGGCGCTGATCATCGACGGTGGGAGCCCCAGCCAGCTCGTACGGCAGGCGCTTTGAGCCGCCCGCCGGAAGGTTGTCCGCGATTGCGGCGGATTCCACGCCTGGGATCGTCTCCAGACGCGTTGTGAGACGATCGTAGAAAGAAATCTTCGCCTCTGCGTCGGGATACTTCCCCTCGGGCAGCCTCAATAACATGGTGAGGGTATTTGCTGTTTTAACGCCTACGTCCGCAGTGTAGATATTCAGGAAGCTGCGGATCATTACCCCCGCTCCTGCAAGCAACATGACGCACAGCGCCATTTCTCCGATCACCAGAAGGGCGGATAAATGCTTTCCGCGTCCCCCGCCAGTGGCGCCACGGCCACCATCCTTCAACGTGGTGTTGACGTTAAGCTTCGAGAACCGTAGGGCCGGTGTAAGCCCGAACAGCAGTCCCGTTCCTATCGAAATCGCTGAGACGTAGGCGAACACGCGGTAGTCCATTGTGTAGTCGAACAGATGGTCGGACCAGGACCTAGTCGGCGGATTCGCAGCCACCCCGTAGACGCGCACGCCCCATCTGGCAATCCACCATCCGAAGACGCCGCCGATAGTCGAGAGCATGAGGCTCTCGATCAGGAGTTGCCGAATGATCCGCCACCGCCCTGCCCCAAGGGCGATGCGGATGGACATCTCGCGGGACCTGCCAAGCGCTCGAGCCAGCTGCAGATTCGCGAGGTTCGCACAGGCGATCAGGAGCACAAAACCAACGGCGCCCCACAGGGACCCGTAGATCGTGGCGGCGTTTCGGCCGATGAAGAACTCGCTGAAGTTCCGGGGCTCTGGAACCCATCCCTGATTCGTCCGCGGATAGGCGCTCGCCAGCCGGCGGCCGATGGTTTCAAGTTCTACGCGGGCGCTCTTCACCGTGACGCCCTCGGCCATGCGGCCGAAGGCGAACCATAGGCCGCGGGCTTCTCGCTTTTGGAGATTTGGCGTCGGCACCAATGGCACCCATACATCCAGATTTTGCGGGAAGGAAAAACCTTGAGCCATCACTCCGATCACAGTGGTTGGCACGCCGTTGATCCGAACAGTCTGACTAACGACTGCGGGGTCCTTTCCGTATCGGCGTTCCCAGAAGCCGTAGCTCAGGATCGCGACCGGTGCGGCGCCGGGTATCTCGTCGGACGGCACAAAATCTCGCCCGATGATCGGTCTCTGGCCAAGCAATTTGAAGGTATTTGTACTGACTTGGGTCGCGTCGTACCGTTCGGGAACGCCGCTCTTGTCGCTGAGGACTATCTGCAGATCGGCAGCGGCGCCCATTCCCTCAAACGACTTCGCCTGGGCGCGCCAGTCCTCAAAATCAGGATAGGAAACACAACAGCCGCGCCCGTTGTTCTGGGTTCCGATGTACAGGATGCGATCATTTCGATCGATCAATCGGAATCCCTTGAAGAGCACGGCGTTCGTGACGGTGAAGACAGTGGCATTGATCCCAATGCCGAGAGCGAGGGTGATGACGGCGACCGCGGTGAAGCCAGGACTGCTGCGCAGGGTGCGGAGCGCATAGCGGACGTCCTGGATCAGCGACTCGACGAATCGCAATCCGCGTTGATCGCGGTACGTCTCCTTCACCTGATCGACACCCCCAAATTCGCGCCGTGCCGCCATGCGCGCCTCAGCCGGCGACAATCCGCGACGCAGATGTTCGTCGGCGAGGCGATCGAGATGGATCTGGATTTCGTCGTGCAGCTCGGCGTTGCGACGACGGCGGCCGAAGGACCCGAGCACGCGCGAGAGGAAGATTCTCATCCACATCATCCCTCGTCGTGCTCCAGCATACGTGTCATGATCGCCACGGTCCGCGCCCAGCTCTCCGCTTCCGCCGCCAACTGCTTTTTCCCCGCTTTCGTGATCTCGTAGAATCGAGCGCGGCGGTTGTTCTCGCTCGTCCCCCACTCGCTTGTAATCCAGCGCTTTTGCTCCAGTCGCAGCAATGCCGGGTAGATCGTGCCTTGATTGAGCGCCAGCGAGTCTCGCGCCATTTGTTCGATGCGCCGAGCGATGCCGTAACCGTGCAGTGGTCCCATTGCCTGCAGGGTCTTGAGCACCATGAGATCGAGACAGCCGTAAGGGACTTCCGCCACCGACGGACTCATGTGGATCCTCTGTTGAAAGTCGAAAGGACTGTAGCGTTGTCCTCTGTTGTCTGTCAACAGATGTGCAAACGAGGCTGCGGCGTCACTCACTATGCGGACAGATCACGAGCGGGGTCGGGCCGCAATTGTACAGACGAACGTAGGCGTCCTTATGTTGAACCCAATACCGAAGAAATGTCTGATATTGGCGGTCAAGATTGTCGCTGCTTTCTTGATCAAGGCCGCCGTCTTAAACTTGAACTTGTCGGCGGTGCGGCTGGCCTACTGATCGTGACGTGAATTGTGACGTAACTTGCCTTTCATACCGACTGGTTGCCGGGATTGACTGACTGTGATGGACTACGCAGGTTCCGGCGCAAGTGACGGTTGGCAGAGACGTTGGTCACACTCGGTGGCGCCTGGTCACAACTCGGACTCCCGGCTACGAACCAGGAGGTCGCAAGTTCGAGTCTTGCAGGGCGCACCACATCTTCTCTTAGTGCATCAATGACTTATCGTCAGAATCGGGCGAGACCTTGCAAGATATTAGTGGGGCGCAAGCAGGGTTGCTTGCAAGAACTTGCAAGGAATTCCCGGAACCGCCGCGAGGATCCGAGGTGAGCGGCTCGATCGGTGTTGGACGCGTGCGCGTGCGTTCGAAGGTTCGCATCGAGCGATGCATCCCGCGCAGCGTGGCGTTGAGGTAGGTGCTGGTCTGTTGCAGATTGGCATGGCCGAGCATCTGCTGCACTTTGTGAAGGGGCCAACCCGCTTCCAGGAGTCGAGAGCCCGCTTCGTGCCGGAGATCGTGGAAGTGCAGATCGATGATCCGATACGCTGCCTGAGACTGGCGGTCAAGTCGTCCACTCCCGCCCGACCCCTGCCGGTTCTTTTTCCAAACCCACACCGGCGTGTGACCATGAGCCTTCAGGACCGCGGTCTGCCAGGCTCGCTTGGAGCTTCGGATCCGTCCGCCGAGCTCGTCGCCAAACACGTAGCCCAAAGGTCCGAACGGTTGGCCGGCCGGATCGTGCCGTACGAGCTCGAACACCGCCTGCAGGCGATCGGAAATCGGGATGACGCGGTCGGTGGAGGTCTTCGTTTTGGTAGCCCTGAGCATGACCTCCCGTCGTCCCAGTGAGACGTCCCGCCACTGAAGCGAAAGTAGCTCGTCATTTCGGCAACACGTTTCCAGCGCCGCGATGATCAGCCGTTGCAGCGGTGGGTTCGCGGCAGCCAGGAGCCGCTCCTCCTCACCTGGTTCGAGCCGGCGATTGCGTTTACCGGCTTTCTTCCGCCGAATCATGTCGGAATCGTCCAAGACAAACGGGAGGGTCCGGTACCCTTTCTTGACCGACCACCGGCTCATCGTCCGCATGATCTGCACGTAGTGATTCCGCGTCGCGATACTTCGGCCGAGCGAGTGGAGATGCCTCAGGAACGCTTCCAGATCGTCCTCGACGATCGCGCCGAGCGGCTTCTCCCCAAGCCGAGTCGCACCGTTCCACCGGATCGGAAACGCCATCAGCTGGCGCAGCATGGACACGTCGTCGTCCCAGGACACTTTCTCGCGAGCCTTGCTGAAGCGCTCGATAAAAATCTCGCCAAACGTGTCGAAGGTGATATCGCCTGACTGTACGGAAGGCGTCACGACATTGGTTTCGTGCAGGCGGCCCTTTCTAATTGAAGCTTTAATCCCGTCAGCGACCTGTTGCGCCTCCGTCTTGCTGGACACGACGCGTCCCAAATGACGCTCGAGACTGAACCGATAGGGAATCCCTTTCCAGTGATAGCTGAAGTGCCACGAGTGCGGGCACTTCGGCCAGGCGCGACGTGGACAGGCGCAGATCTTGCGCAAGCCGGTGTTGACGTGTACGTCGACCGTCTGTCCATTACTCAGTGTGCGTGTGCCCTTGACATTCATCGAGATCCTCCCTTCATGAACCTGCTGTTGCGATGGCGCGATCGTTTCATCGGCTGTCTCTCCTTTCTGTGGCGCGTTGATTGCGGTCACGATCATACCGTCGTCGACGATTAGCGGGACTCCGGGATCGTCGTACTTGCACGGAGCCACGCGTCAACCCAGTCAGCACGCAAGCGGAGCTCACGGCGTCCGCCGACTCGAGCGGCTTGCAATCGCCCGGCTCGAATCTCTCGATACAGCAGCTTGACGCCGCACCGCGCACGTCTGGCCGCCTCCTTGACGCCGATCCAAGGGCTGGCCGTTTCTCCGGTATCAACGAGAAGACGTGTGGCCGTTGCAACAACCTGGTGTGCGTTCATGTCCACTCCTTGTTTTGAGATGAACTGTTTTGGGGACGATCAATGGAGCGGTGTGTCTCGTAGCAATTTACGTGCGCATGTCCTGGGTTCGGCGCGCGCGGCGTCGCAGTCTGTGTGCAACGCGGGGAGCGTTCGGAAACCGCACAAACCGCAATGGCGCCGGACGACAAGTCGCGTCGGGATGTTTCTGACTTGTCGTTCCTCGAGATCTTCGGGGCGGCCGACGACAAGGGCACTCTGCTGCCGCGCGCAGGTCGCGTCCAGGTCGCCGAAGGCGCCCGAAGGGGCGGAGCGGAGCGACGCACCTGGGACGCGACCGAGCACGGCGGCACAATCTCGCGTCGGCAGCCCGTTCCAGCAGTCTTTCGGACAGCTTCCAGGTGAGGACAACGCGCGGGCCGGCGGTTTGACTTGGCGTTGAATGAAGTCCATCAGGCGGTGACTCTTTGTTGATATATGGCTGACGTAGCGGACGGTGCATGGGTCCCGATCGGCGCATGACAATCTGCACATGGCTCTGACGGATCCCCTGTGGCTTGGTGTTGGAACGGTCTGGGGCGGCCACATGCGCCGCCTCAGGTGAGCGCAGGGATCCGTCTTTCGCCTGTTTTGCCGACATTCCGCGCGTCGAAAGGACGACCGGCGGCCGTCGCGGGGGACCGAGGGGGAGACCAAGGAGGAGACATCGGTCTGAAAAACCCTGGTCTCCCAACCGGTCTCTGGATCCTCGGTTCGTGCGACGTCATTCATCGCGGTCGCGGCATCGGCGGAGACGATCCTTGGGCACTGGCGATACGCCTTTCTCGCGATCACTGGGTGTCTCCTGCAGCGGGTTTTGCGCGCATCGGCAGTCGCGGATTGGATCAGTTCGCGTAGCACTTTGTCTCCGGGAAATGCCAGACATGGAGCCCGACCACGCTCATGAGAAGGCCCAGTGCGAGGCTCGCGACAAACCGATACGTGTACGAGAACCGGGCGTCGATGGTCGGTTGCCGCGCCTGGATCAGCGCGAGGAACACGTTCTGCGCCGGAAACGGCCACGTGTGCCGTCCGATCATGCCCGTGATCGTGCTGAGGGCGAGACTGAGGCCGAGTCGGTACTCGATGGCGAAGCGCATTGCGTCCTCCTAGCGGGCGACCTCGGCATGGGCGCACAGCGCTCGTGTGGTCACGCCCGTTGAGTGTCGGAGCAGCCTCGGCGGGCTACTCCGCGCCACGTCACGAACTCACGGTCCGTGGCGATCGTGGTCTCGATGAGTTTGATTGAGGACGTCGTCGGCGGTGTCACCGATGACGCGTACGTCGCGCACGAGCGCATCGCCGTTCGGCTCCTGGAGGCGGCAGATGTGACGCACGGTCGTGACCCGATGGGTGCGCGGCTTGATGAGCGGCATGGGATGCTCCTGTCGTCAGTGGCACGATCCGGTCGCGATCGCGACGCGATCACGACCGGATCGCGGGCCGTGCCGTCGCGCGATTTGGTTCTTTGGTGACAGGCGAGGGGGGAGCGACCCCAGCGGGGCCGGCCCGCGCCGCGAGGCGCGGGTCAAGGCCACGTGAAATCGAGGGGGTCGCTCCCCCCTCGCATATGACCCCGCTCTTGACCCCCGACGCGGCGAAGACCGCCGCGTTGCCGAGCACGTCGCCCCGCCACAACGTAATGTTTTTCGAAGGACTTTGCGGTAACGCCTTCGGCGCATCCTTTCTCTCCGACAGACGAAAGCGGGGGCCAACAAGGGGGCAAATAACGGGGCCACCAGACCTCCAGGCTGCTGGCCCCAATCAGCACACCCCCGGCCACGATCCGAACTGGCTGTAGGTCGACGGTAGTTCGTGCAGAACCAACTGGGCGGCAGGCGCCGGGATGTCAGGCGCCCGGTCGTTCCCCTGAGCGAGGGCGCGCTCGCCGTGGGCGAGCCACGCGCCGTACAGCGCTTCCATGTGCGCGCTCGCGAAGCGTTGCCGCGCGTCGCGGAAGCGGTTTATGTCCGCGACGGAGAGCGTCCGCAAATCCCCACGCTCGACGAGCTGCCGACGCGCGAAGAACCAGCGCACGTCCGCGATGCCCTCTGCGGGCGCGGGGCGCCACGTGGTCGCGGCGAACCGGTCGAAGACGGTTCGACACGCCGGCAGGCCATTCAGCCCGCGCGGACAGACGGCAACGACGGACCACGTCGGCAACGCGCTGAAGAGTCGGACGTGGTCGTGAAGAAACTGCTCCAACCCGTGCCCCGTCTCGTCGTTCACGAGATACACGAAGTGGACGACGGCGCGATCCGGCGCGACGTAGACCGGTAGTTTGTGAATGAAATACCGCGTCGTCGTCGGGCCGCACCGACCCATGGCGGCATACTCGCGCTGAGGCAAGTCGCCGAGGGGAATCCCCAGCTCCCGCGTAAACAGCGCGACCTTGTCTTCTTCGGTCGCGTACCACGCTCCGCCTGGCACCGTCAGCACATAGTCCAAGAGCATGAGCTTGCGCGCGATGAGCGCTGGACTGACATGTCGGCGGTTGCGATTGTCACGCTGCGCGAGCGCCCGGTAGAGGCTGGTCGCATGGATGTGATAGATGTGCCCACGGTTGGGCTGATATCGGAACCGTTGGGCCAGCCGACGGCGCACCAGCGCGTCCAGGAAGTCGCGCACGTTCTTGCCGTAGCGCACGCCCGCGAACGCGAGGTACTGCCGGCGCAAGCAATACCCGCTGTGCAAGGCGGCCGTCACCAGAAAGCGGGTCTGCCGCGGCGTGAACCCGAGCGGGGCCAGGGCCGCGACGCGTTCGTCGAACGTCATCTGAGCCACTCCAAGTGATGCGGGTCGATCGGGGTGCCGCCCTGCCGAGCGACGCCCGTCCCGCGCCGCCCGGATCCAGCCGCGCAGTAGAGCGAGAAGCCCGCCTGGGCCTTCCCCGCGAGCTGAGCACGCGAGTCGTGCTCCGTCACGAGTTGCACATCGCGGGACTCGTCACGGCCATCAGCCATCTCGTCCTCGATGCGCAGATCCGGCAGTTCCAGGTGGCCGCTGGCCGTGCGCCGCCGCGAACGCCCGGGTGCACGCGTCCGTCGTGGCGCCGGCTGGGTAATCGCGTCGGTTCAGCAAGATTTCGTGGTCCCGCCTCCGTCGTAGTCGAGGACGACTTGCTGATCCCGACCGCCGCGCTCTTCGATTCGGGCACCGTCGGCTTGGAAGAACCGATACAGCTGGGCGTCGTGCGCCGCCTCGCGGGACTTCACTAAGCCCGCGTGGTACTGCTGGCGTATTGGCCTTCCGCCAGCGCTCGTTTGTGAGTCGGAGTTTGTTCGGAGGATGGTGAACGGGTCAAAATCTCGCGCGCTCGCATAGCGAAGCTCGTACCAGAACCTACCCCGGTGAGGACAGAAAGCTAAGTCATGGCGCTGCAGAGATTTGGTGCGGTACGACGAGCTGGCGGCGGCGCATCATTTACATCAATGATGGCCAACGGGTTGGCCGGTACGAGATTCGGGCCAAGGTTCAAGAGGGGCCGCCGAAACAAGACGAGAGGCGCTGAAACCGGATGATGACGTGCAATGTGAGGCGGCCAGCGGATTGGCCGGTGAAACGGAAATTCGCTGGATCTCCACCATCCTCTCGCGTAGTGGACGGCCGGCGCGGCCGGTGCCATGGGCGCTGTGACGTCTTTCATTTCGCGTAGACGGCCGGTTCAAGAGGGACTGGCTACGTACGCCCGCGATTGAAGAGTAGGGGCTTGGCCGTCGCGTTACGGTGAGTGAAAGTCACCACGCTAGGTGCGGATAGTAACAACCGTTGCTGACGGGAACCGGATCTTTCAGGTACGTGATTGCGTGACTGACGCCTAGCGCAATGGCACCGCAGGCAAAATGCTGCTGGTCCAGATCGGCCGAAGCGTATGTTTGATAATTACCGTCAGACGAATCTACTCGTAGGACCCAGTAGTCTGCCACGTCAGATGAACCCGGTGCGACCACGGCAGCCGCGGGGCGGTCCGTCTATCAGATCCGGCGAACGCCCTGGCCGCGCAGCGCCCTCATGGGCCGCTCACGCGCGGCCTCGTGCCATTTTCTGATGAGAGACACCATCCCACGGAGTGCCGAGCGGCGCCGGTTCGCTTGTGGCTTGTCGCGCGCCTGCTCTTCCGTCAAGGACCAATCCGCCACGTCGTCTGCGGAGCGGCCAGCTTCCTCGAAACCAAAAAATCTAGCGTCTCGAATTCAGCAGCGCCGATGACCCGCCGGCCATTGATGAACATTGCCGGCGTAGCGGGCGGATCGATCGGATTGACTGAGGAATATCGCAAGCGCATACTTCGGGCCAGAGGTCTGTGACCCACAACGCACTGGTTGTGGTGTGGATTGGATCTACCTCAACAGAGTTGATGCTGAGAGCATCATGCCAGCGATGCAAGCGAGGACCGTATACCGTGTCTAGTGGATTGAAGAAATTCTTGCGTCCCTCCGATAGGGCGATTGGTGTCGTCGTTGCGCTGGCCCTCTTCGTCGTCCTCACGGCCACCGATTTTGCGCGGCAGCAGGCAGACTTCACCATTGCTCGTGGGCGAGTCGGATCACTCAAGCTCGGAATGACGGCGGATGAAGTAGTCGCGCTGTTCGGACAGCAGCGCGTCAGGCAGGTTGACCTTCGCCTTGAAGGTATGCGGAGCCCTGCGTTGGAAATAAGTCTTGGCGATCCGTCTGTAAGTCGGCCTGCGCTGACCGCAGAATTCTTGCCGTCCGCTGAGAATCGAATTTTTCGCGTGACCGTTTTTGACCGTCGGTTCAGGACGGCCGACGGCTTGGGTGTCGGTTCTACACTCGGGCAGATCCGCACGCACCATCACGTGCGAATGTTGGTTGGCGACGGCAACGTCGTCGCCCACGTCCAAGAGCTGCAACTGTCTTTTGACTTCGGTTCGCGCTGGTTTCCGTCCGTTCACCTTCCGGCGTCCGCTCCAGTCGAATCGGTCTTGGTACTTTGGCCGCCGGAAGAGGTTCCCAAGTAGTTCACAATAGATGCATTCGTTATCCCCTGTTACTCTTCCGTCCCAATCAATCGACCATTTCGCCTTAGATGGTTATGACCTTTCCACCGAATGTGGTGATCTCAAAACCGTCGAAGTCCTCGGTCAGGCAGCGCTTGAGATCTCTCAAGTACGCAATCGCGACTAGTTCGCCGAGGCGAATTCCTCCGATCGCGTCACTACGATAGTGGACGCCTGCAAAATTTCGGCCGAACGAAATATTTGATGCGAGCTTGTTGATCTCACCAGCAACAGTCAAGTTGTGATCACTGGCAGGGATGAGTGTTAAACCATCCTCTGATGGTTCAACGGGCGACGGAAAATTCGCGTCTTGCCGAAAGAATGCTTTGAGAATAGTTGCGCATGCACCGGCTACGGCGGCATGGCCGGCCGGATAACTCGGATGAGTAGGCGCCCCTTCCGGGTACGCTTGCGGTAACAGAGCCCGTCTTGACGGAAGGTAGTCACGAACCGGTGATGAAAGCACATCCTTGTGAACAGGGTACCGATCGGGGTGTGTGTTATTAGAGTCGACGCGCTCTCCGAATTCTTCTGGGCGCAGCCGGCGATGGACCAGCCACTTTTGACGCCAACTTGCATGTAGCGCAAGATTCGCGACGGCTGTGACAGCGCTAAGAACCGCCGGAGCACCGAATGTGCAGAATCCAACCTCCGTCACGATAGGGGTCATCGTCGCTGTCACTGGACACCCTCGTCGCACGTACGGGTTCAGTGCGACATATTCGTCGCCTAAATTCGTCAGAAACAGCGCCGCGTTCAAAAAAGCCTGAAAACTATAGTCACGATGAACGTAACGCGCCAGATCTCTGCCAGTGCGAATGAATCGACGCTCCGCCTCAAGGTGGACGTCCGAACGTGGAGCCCCGCCTCTTTGGATAGCGAGCCATTCGTCGTACGTGGTCAAGTAATCAATCCCAGGAGCAGGCATTCTAAAACGCTGCTCGAGGCTATAGACCCCGTGAGGAATGCGCGCATATAAAAACTGAGAGATGTACGGACCGGCTAAATCCTCAGCCCAATTGCCGCGGAACAAGACGCTGGCATCAACGGCTCCTAATCGTTTTGGACCTAGAAACTCGGTGCAACGCGTCAGGTCTTCGCACGCGGTCTTTGCCGGAGCACTCTCCTGGTACTGGTTGAAAGCTATATCTCGAAGAACGGCATGCCAGTAAAGTTCGACCATTTCAGCCGCAGCCGCCGCTGACGAGATCGAAGGCGGAGGGATTAGATCCAAGTGGTGAGAATCCGCGCCCTGCAGACCGAAGGTGTAAGCGCTTTGAGGATTTGTAAGATATACAACTCCTTCCAAAGGAATTCGCAGGAAATCCTCTGATTTGCCGGAATTCAGCGCTCTCAATAAAGCCGCGTACGCGGTCGAATCAGGTTCGCCGTTGTTATCATGCGGGAGAGCCTTAGAATAGCTCAGTGACCCGCTAGGAAAGCGATTGTCGTCACCGTTCGTACGAACCGCTGTGCGCTCCCGCGTTTTTTGAAACCAAGCCGCATCGCAGCGTACCCGGTACGCCTGTTCAGTTCGGTCGTGTCTCAAGACTGCGCCAAGGCCTGCGGTCTTGGCAAAAATCCGTGTCCAACATGGTTTAGGGATTGTGAAGACTCCGATCGGCCCGCCGAATGATGAAAGAAAGTGGCGACGCGACAACATTGTTGCCATCTCATCACCTCTATTGCGAAGCGCCCGTCGCTTTTAGGATCGCGACCTCGGTTGCATTCGACTGTTTACCTGTCCAGACCTTCAAAACAATTCCCGAACGGTCAGCGAGCACTATTGTCGGAACGATGCGGACACCGAGGTCACCCGATTTGATTGAGGCAATTTTGGCGGAGCCCAGGCCGTTACGTGTGACGAATTGGCTGAACGCTTGAGTGGGTTCGGCACTGAGCATCACGATCGCCGTTGAGTGATCGGCAGAATCTCTCTCGCGCAATAATCGGCGATAAAAACTCAATTCGTCGAGACAGTATTGACAAGAGCTGTTTGAAAATATCAACAGGGTCTGTTGCGCGGCAGCAAAATCGAGGCCTCCCATGTGCAGTTGGCTACCTAATTCGACCCTATTGGTGGGCTGGTCTGAGGACGTTGCTTCGGTGCGCTTGATAAGCAAGGCAGCGATTAGCAACGCCACTGAAAGCAAGATGAAGGTCGGAAGGCGACTTAGCGAGCGCATCGAATTCTCGGTCTACTTTGTTGTCGGCGCAGCTCGACCCGCAAGCGCTTTTCTGGCGGCATCCCTGACCGGATACGATGTGTGTCCAGTGGGATCAAGGCGACTGAAAGGATCTCGTTCTGCGAGTGACCTCAAAGTAACTGTGACATCGGGATCGGGGATCCTCGAGAGGCCCTCGATTGCTGAAAGGCGCACCCATGACGCCTCATCCCTTGAGGCATGGAGCAATCCGACCTTGATTGCGTTGCGGGATGTCTCATCGAGCTGTACGATGTCGGGATCCAGCATCCGCGACAACACTCGGGCAGCGGCCGTTCTACGCGCCATTTCTTCCCCAGTTTCTGGAGTGTTGGCACTGGCAATTTCGAGAATTCGGCCAAGGGAGTCACGGCCGAGGGCGGCAAGGCCCCGCACGGCTAGGTTACCAGTCAGGATATTGTCGAGCAGGCTGTTAAGGCCTCGTTTGTCCTTTAGAGCTGCAACGGTTGCGATCAGGTCACCGCGATAATTCGAGTATTCCTCGCTGGCCGGGTTGATTGGACTGTGGCTAACGGCGTTCTCCTTCTCAAGCAGCCGAATCAGCGCGAGTGACATCTGACCTTTTCGCTCGGGATCCTGTCGACTCAACGAACTGAGAGCCGACGGGATAAGAGTTGTCCGACCTCCGAGCCCACCAGGGACGGCGATAGTGAATAAATCGTAAAACGATTGGGCCCTCGACTCCCAATCCGCTCGGTCGAACTGGCCCAGTATTCCCGTCAGTTTTCGATCGACATCTGTCGCAGTTTGCGTGAGGCCTGGCTTCTCTGATCTCAGGATCAAGAACGCCGAGCAAACGAAGATAGTTGCCAGCATCTTCCTAGTCATCAGTAGCCCCCAGTATGGCCGCGCCAATCAGCATGAACGCAAGCGTAATGACACGCCAAGGTCGGGTCCTCAATGTAGTCAGCCGAAGCATTACTCGCTGCGGTCACCATGGCCCAATATTCGGCGTTGTTCACATTGCCAGCGCTATTACGAAAATCAGCGGCGTCGCCGTACATGTGGCGGCTTGGAGGAGAGAACGCGCCGCCAACTGCGGCATTACGAACTGGGTTACGATATGAGCTATTGATAATTCGTGACGACCCATAGTTCGTCAGCCACGAGTCTAGGCCGGGTGGTAGCGGATCTCTCACGAGCGCCCAACTGTAATCCCCTGTGTTAATTTCACCGAAACTAAAATATGTAGACCTTCTGGTCTGTGTAAAGTCAGCACAATGCGGCTGCGTGAGACTGTAATTACGGTATTCCTGGATCAAGCTATCTTTCTCTGTATTGCTGCAGCCAGATTGAACTTGCCCGGCAGCGTAGGCAGCGACCTCCTGAATGTTGCATGATTCGGCGTCTGGGTGGAGATAAATGTCGTCCGTCCAATCACCGTCAAAATTTGACGTTCCTCCCGCAAGTCCCTGCGCAGATGCCTGACCAGTGGTCACGGTCCATGCGTTCATGATACTGGGATATTGAATGGACCATGTGGTTGGATATGTCGAATAATCGCCAATGTAGCTGCCGTAGCAATCTTGATAACTTCCCCAAACCGTTGTGGCCGACGTATCGCCCACTTCCATCGATAGCGAGTTCGCAACCAAGGATCCGTACATGAAGCTATTTGGACAACATACTTCGCAGCTATAACTAGAGCGTCGATTCGCTTTAACGCTAGCAATCTCGGCCCGACCATTGAGTTTCGTCTCACCGCCGCCTTGAGCGATGGACCACCGAAACTGGCCACCAAGAACATAAGTAGGCAGACTGTGACCTTTGACGTCTTTGACACCAAGGTCGCGAAGCTTCCGAAGATCAAATGTGGCCGTCTCCCCAGCTTGCAGCTCACGGGCGGTGAACTGGTATGATCCGCCTGGATAGTTAATCCAAGCTTGGAATTTCGCCACGCTGTCGATGACATTTGTAACGGTAACGATTGTGTTGTAATCCCCGTCAAGCCGCCAGGGATAACTACCCGTTGCCTTTCGCACTGGACCGGAGTCGCGGAGAGGGATATCGGACACAAACGAACCATCAGCTCTGGCGATTGCCAGTTCACCGATCAGGCTCCCAGCTTGTCCAGAACTGCTGACCTTAACGCTCACCTGTGAGAGTTCCTTCCCTCTTGCAGAGGCAGCCTCCAGTAAGGGCCTCAGGTTTACTACCTTTGCTTCGCGCGAATTTAGCGAGACGGCAGGGAGAGTGAGCGAAGCAAATTCTGAGCTGAACGGAACAAACGTCGCTATCGCGCTGATCGAATTCGATGTGGTGTTCTTCAAGACCATTATAGGGACCGTTCGCTCAAGGTCCAGGTTAGTGGCAAACAAACTCGTTTGTCGCGCGACAGACGGATCATAGAACCGGATTCCACTGATCGGACGCTGTCCCAGTTCGACAAAACCGGTCGCTCTGATCGCGCCTATTGGTCCTCTCGAATCGATTGTCATCGACCCGACACTGTGCGCTGCATCAACGCGACTCGTTTCGATTGTCAATGTCTGTGACGCGTGTGGGCCGAATTCGACGATCTCATCTTTTCCTGCCTGCTGGACGGAAACTGTCACGTACTTGTCGCTGCTATTAGATATGGAAACGTGGGCCTCGCTTCCAAGAGGAGCTGGCCACACGCCTTCGAGTATTGGGGAGTGATACTCGGATTCTCCTGAGAAGGGTATATCCGCAAACCCGGCGCCGCCATCTTGAAGCAAAGTAATTTGCGCCCCGACCTCCAGCATGTGTCCTAGATACTGTAGCTCAAGGGAATCCTGGCGGGTCACAGACTTGCCCGTCGGCGCGCTCAGTTCGCTTAGCTTTACCCATCGAACCTCAGATGGTTGCAGGGAGACTCTCGCACCGTCCGCCGCCGTCCCCTCGCTGTAGAAGGTCGACGTAATTTCGGTCTGGTTCGGACTGTTGTTGTTAAGAACAAGCTCTCCATCCCACCAATCACCCGCTGGCAGAGTAGCGAAGATGCGTTGAGCCGTGGGCGGCGTAACGACAGGTTTTGGCATCGAGGTTTGGGCGAATAGACGATCCGGAACCCGCTGTTTGTTGGTGCTAATGAGATGGGCAAATGTAAACCAACCGCCCGCGGTAACAAAGCCAAAGACCAGTGCGCTTCGAAGCAGGGTTTTCATGCTGCCTCCACAAAGCTGGACGTTAAGAAGAGAAAAAGAACTTCATCACTCTGCGAGAATCACAGCGCGGCGGTTAAACGTAGGCGGGGATCCAAAACGGTGCGACATCGAGCAAATGGCGTACCATCAAACGTACTTGTATAAATTCAAGTTCTGAGAGTAGGGCTCGAGAGTCTGTGTACTCGCGATTGACAGGTTGCCAATGCATGTATTTGTTTCAGCGTCAGACTTTATCTGACGAACGCTAGCTGCATTGCCCTCGCGACGCCCGGACCGCAAGACGCCAATTTCGCATCCCTCCCTCCAATTCTTGAGTGGGTCTATTTTCTGGCCCGGCCGATGCGCTATCTCCTCGAATGGCGCCGGCAACTGAAGGACGCACGCGTTCGCCCGCGTCAACCCATCTGGGTGCCTACGCCACCTGAGGTGGTGCGTCGAATGCTCGAGCTGGCTGTGGTGGGACCATCTGATGTGGTGTACGACCTAGGTAGCGGTGACGGAAGGATGGTGATCCATGCCGCTAAGCAGTATGGCGCTCACGGCGTCGGTGTAGATCAAGATCCTGTGCGAATTCAGCGGGCACGTCGTCACGCAGTCAGCGAGGGTGTTGCGGACCTGGTCAGCTTCGAGTGTGCGGATGCCTTTGACGTGAATCTCGGATCCGCCACAGTGGTCGTGCTGTACATGTCGCGTGAATGGAACGACGGCATTCTGGCGAAACTTCACGAAGAGCTACCCGTTGGGGCTCGAGTCGTGTCATGGAACCACGACTTTGCTGGGTGGCCACCTCGCCTATTCGACATTGTGCCCATCGGAGACGAGGGCACCCGGGTTTACCTGTGGGAAATCGAGCGTCATCGCGACCACGGCTGAAGCTCACGCCGGCTGCCGAAGCACGGCCAGATCCTACTCAAAATCCTCGGCGTCGTACGCATGATCGTAGACTTGGCGGCTTCTTGAGGAAACCATCAAACTCGAATCGCGCCATCCCGAGCAATTGGCTGGCTTGATAGTGCGTGAGCGTCCCGGAGCGGTAGCCTTCAATGGCGAGCGCTTCAACCGCTTCTCGGCCTGGATCGGCGTGTCCGGCGATATCGTCGGGAAGGTCGACCGTGATCGATCTGCATGCGTTCAGGATGAATGAGCTTGCAAGAACTTGCAAGCGGTTCCAGAAAGGGGGCCTCGAACGGCCTCGGACGGCGTGTCGGGCGGACAGCCGACCCCGATTTTCCTCGATTTTCTCGGGGTCGGCTGCCATCGGCCGCTGTCGTGCCCAATCTACGAACCAGGAGGCCGCAGGTTGGAGTCCTGCAGGGGCGAACCATCTTTGCCGGCAAATTCAACAAGCATTCGGTGGCGGCCGTTAACGATCAGCGGAGCGCTCGTCCGGACAAAAGGAAAATTCTAACGAGGGTGACGCAAGCGAACTGAAAGAATTCTGAATTCTTCCGCAATCGGCGATGAAGCCGCTCAAGATGATTTGCTATGGAGCAGTAATCTTCAACTCGACTGTCCTGACCTCGCCCTCGCCCAACGATACGCGGGTGGCTGCCCCCGTAAAACGGTCCAGGAAATCGGGGTCGGCAGCCTGGTCCTGATCGACATATTCCAAAGCGACTGCGTAGTAATCTCCAGGCGGCAGTGTGTTGACGGCGAATTGCCCCGCTTGATCGGGCCGCGCCGCCGCAAAATATCGGCCGCGTCGGTCGCTCCAGCGTTCCTTCCTCTGTGAGAAGAACAGGACCGTATAGTCATCCAGGGGCTTGTCTTTGGCATCGCGGACACTGCCCCGGACTTTCGGCCCGCGCGTCGTCAACTCCACTTCGATGCCGGCGACCTTCTCGCCGGCCTTGAACTCAATTCCCCGGTCGGTGACATCAGTACCCTCCAACCGGACGTCCTTGAGCGTCCAGCCAGCCGGCAGCGAGTCGGCTGTCAGCATCATGAGCCCGCCGAGCACGGGAAGATCGAATTCAAGAGCGGGATTGATTTTCGCGTCAGCCCAAAACGATCGGAATTCATCAGGGTCGACAGGTGCCGTGCTGATGTGAAGGTCGCGGATGTTCACAGCAGCGTTTGCCGGGTCCAGAACAATTCGGCCACGGGCCCCCGACATCGGCCTTGGGCCGACCCTGAGCCCCGCCACGTCCCCACCGTCGACCGTGATGGGCTCGAAGAGCCTCATTCCCGAAGCGCCAGGCGACGTACCGCTCGGACTCACGTCGATGGAATATTTCCCGGGAGGCACACCGGAAAACTTGAAGCTGCCGTCCCCGTTCGCTTCCGTAAAGCTGACGCCCCGGTCGTACGACGGTCCGTTCTGCAGCAGGTTCAGGCTCGCCGAACTGAAGGGGCGGCCTTCGGCGTCGACAATCACACCGCTGACCGTGGCGAGCTTAACTGGACTGAGTTGTACATCGGCGTTGGCGATGGTCTGACCGATATCGACGGCAATTCTCCGGGCCTCGCCGGGATTGGTCGTCCCCGGGTAGTAACTCGGCGCAAACCCCGACCCGGGCGTTTCCACGTCACCGCCGGGAAAACGCATGGTCACCGATACGTAATATTCTCCGGGCTGCAAGCCGTAAATGCGAAACTCTCCGAGGTCGTTGGTGACGGCGGATTGTCCCGATGGACTCAGGCGGCGCCTTCCGTCGGCGTATCGAGACCGCATGGCTTCGACGGTCATATTGGCCGCGGCATCTCCAAGCTCGTCGTACACTCGACCGATGATGGCTCCGCCTCGTGGCAGATTGAAGTCCACATTCTCCAACACCTGCTTATCGAGGAGCACGAGGGGCCGGCCTGACTGAAAGGATCGGGTTTGCCCGTAGCTGAGACGAACGAATCCGGGTTTGCCGACGCTCAGGCTGAAGCTTCCAGCCGTCAGGTCTTTGAATTCGTAGCGGCCTTGGTCGTCAGTGAGGACAGTGCGAGCTCGAACGATCCCGGGCCCTGACAAGGAAACCGACGCCCAGCGGAGCGCTCTTCCGGTGTCGGCCGCAGTAATCCGCCCGCGGATGATCGCCGTGCCCGCTCTCGCGACCTGATCGCGTGGAGGTGCAACCGCCGCCCTGTTTGGTCCCGGCGCTTGAGCGTGTGCAACCGCCGGAAGCAGGAACATCGCCACGATGGCTGCTCTCATACCAGTCACCTGACAATCACTTCAACCGAGCATATCGGCTTGATTCCCTCGTGATCGGTGTGTTGCTCCCGCTTCGACAATTCCATCTTTCGAGTTCGTCGCGGATCTTGACGGTCGCAGGCTATGGCTTGCGGCTGACTGCTTGTTTGACGAGATTCTCGAATGACGTGCTGCTGTCACCGATGCCACCATTTTCATTCATGATGATCTTGCCGTCGCGACCGATCAACACATGGGTTGGATAGCCAACAGCCCGAAAGAGTTGATGGACGGGACCCTCGTCCGCTTCAAGGATCTGCGACCACGCGTGTCCTTCCGCGGCGATGTATTTCCGGATGTCATCTTTCCCGTCCGGAGTAAAGCCGATGACGGTAAAACCTGCGT
>Ga0207101_1052_pt1 | contig 22354 bp, 24 predicted proteins | sample Alteio_BWMinHeat_83_FD_153581 | JGI IMG/M metagenome (GOLD analysis project Ga0207101, IMG submission 153581) | Enriched cells from forest soil in Barre Woods Harvard Forest LTER site, Petersham, Massachusetts, United States -... | ecosystem: Environmental > Terrestrial > Soil > Temperate forest >...
CCGGCTCCTCGCCCAGGATGCGGCGCCCAAGACCTTGAACCGCCGCATCTCTTCGCTCTCGAGTTTTTATAAATACCTGGCCGCCGCGGCGGCGGAGCTCCGGCTTCCCATCACCGTGCCCAATCCCGCGCACGCGCAGTTCATTTCCCGCCAGTCCACCGACCCGCGCGACGAGACCCGCGCCCTCACCGCCACGCGAGCCCGCCAGCTCATGGGCATGCCTGTCGGGGACGACGTGATCGATTTCCGCGATCGCGCCATTCTGAAGTTCTACCTGTACTCGGGAGCCAGGCTTTCCACCGGTTGCCGGCTGAAGGTTTCGGACTTTCACCAGGACGGCGAAGAGGCCACCATCCGGCTCCACGAGAAGGGCGACCACCGGCGCACCATCGGCCTCCACTATGGCGCCGCCCAGGCCATCGGCGAGTACCTCCAGCACGCCGGCATCGTCTCCGGTCCCCTGTTTCGTCCCCGACTAAATTCGCGCAGCCGCAAACTGGCGGACAGAGCCATGATGCCGCTGACGATGTATCTGTTGATTGAGAGTTATTTGCAGAAGTTGCCCGGCGCCATAAAGGAAATCGAACGGGCTGACGGCGGCAAGCACACGGAGTGCATCTTCACCCCTCACTCCCTCCGCGCCACCACCGCCACGCTCTTGCTCGCCGCTGGGGTCGATATCCGCAAGGTCCAGGACCTCCTTGGACATCGCCACATCACCACCACCCAGATTTACGACAAGCGCCGGCGCAGCACGTCCGAGAGCGCCTCACATGACGTACCGATTTAGCGATACATTCCGCTGTCCCGTCACTTGTCCCTTGCTACCCGGGAGTGAACGGCTGGATTCGGGGTTCGGGGAGCGGATAAGGGGGATTTGATGACGCGAAGATGGTTTCTTGCCACTGGTGCAAGCGTGCTCGCTATGCTGAAGAAGGGTCGCATGGCACTGAGTGCCGCGGGAGCGCCAGCCGTCAAACCCGGCGGCGCCATGCCTTTCGGCAAAACCGTGTGCCGCCTCTACATGATTTGCATGCGTACCGAGGCGTACTGGGAAGCCACGCACAGCGGCGTGCCCCGCGTGCCCTTTGATGGGCGCCCCATTGAAGAGTACGTGGATATAATCGCGGACATAGGGACAGAGGTCTGGTTCCTGGACTCCAACATGAACGGAGTTTTGTATCCCTCCAAAGTGCTTCCCCAGAACAAGGACGTCCCCGCGGATGAACTCGCGCGCGTGCTCAAGCGCGGGAAGGAACGGGGCATGATCATGGGCGCGCTCGCCCAATTGACCGAACCGGAGGGGCACCAACTGGTGCCGGAGTTGAAAGCATGGGAGATGTATCCCATTGACGATGGGAGAGGCCTGAAGCCGGATGGCATCTGCATGAGCATCTATTCCCCGTTTGTGGACTGGACCAAGCGGGCCATGGCGGACATGGTTCAAGTGGGCGGGTACGAAGGATTCTGGTTTGACGGCTGTGCCATGGCGGAACGTAATCCCTGGCCCTGGGCAGCGGGAGACGTGGGTCCCTATGGTCAGGCGGCTTACCAGCGCGAGACCGGGCGTGACGTGCCTCCAAAGGTGGACTTTCATTCCCAGGGCTTCCGCGATTGGGTGAATTGGCGTTACGAAAAGATGCTGGATTTTTTCAACGAGGTAACGGAGTCAACCTGCAAGGTGATGCCGGGGCAGGCGACGGTGGTCAATTACTACGCGCGCGGGCAGCTGGCTTGGGAAGTGGCCCACCCGCTGCGGCGGCTCGACGTGAAGTGGTTTCCCAGCTTCGAGGGGGAATCCAGCCTGTTGTGCAAGGTGGGCTGGGCCCTGACGCCGAATACGGAAATCTGGTTTTGGGCGGAGAGATCCATTCCCGAACTCGCCAACGGCGAAAGTCCCTACGTATCGTCTGACGAGTCGATTGCCCGGGGCCTGCGGGTGGCCGCGCACGGGCTGGCCATTGATCTGGCGGGGCCGGAGACCGATATCCTGATCTGGAAAGACTCCATGAAGGCGACGTTTGCCGCATTGAAGCAGTGGCGGCCCTACATGGGAGGGGACACGGTGAAGTATGCCGCGGTGCTGGTTTCGCAGCAGTCGCGGGATTTCGCGGTGGATACGGATATGTTCGTCGCCGAAGAAAAGAGTATTGCCGCCAGCGCGGAGCCCCGTAAATCCCGTGCTCGCGTCACCGATGTGTTGTGGCGGAGCTGGCAGGGCTTTGTGGAAATCAACAACGCCGGGCATTTGATGACTGACGTGATTTTTGATGATTCTCTCAGCGCAAAAGGACTGGCCCCCTATCCCATTGTGATTATCGCCAATGCTGCGTGCCTTTCTGACGCGCAATGCCAGGTCTTGCGCGGTTACGTGAAGAACGGTGGCGCCCTGATCGCCACCCAGCAGGCCTCAATGTTTGATGAATGGGGAATTAAACGCCAGAACTTTGCCCTGGCGGACTTGCTGGGCGTGGATTACGTGGGGGTGGAGGACGAGCCCCAGCAGATCCTGATTCCGCACTCGGAGGAGTTAAAGGAAAAGTTCGGCTATCTGGTGGCGTTCATGGCTTCGGCCACGGCGCGAGTCAAGGTGAGGCCCGAGGCCAGGGTGGACGTGCTTTACACCAAGAGTTCGCGCGGGTGCGCGGGAGGCATTGCCGTCAAGGTGGATGAGTTTGATACCGGTGCGCCCGCCATCGTTCGTAATAAGGTTGGGCGGGGGACGGTGTACTACATTGCCGCTGACGTGGGTACGGGTTACACCAATCACTGGCAACGGCAGTTGGCGGACCTGATTTGCCATTTGGAACGCGCCGTGGCGCCGCCGGCGTTTGAAATTCATGCGCCCAAACTTCTGGAAGCCCGGGGAGGGCTGGCAAGTGGGTGCTCATGGGTGTCCTTTCTCGGCTCATGACGATTAATGATAACAAATTTTATCTTTAATCGTCACCTCTACAATATAGTCCTTGGTTTCAGGGCGTCAAGTTCAAGTAGGATACCTCCAGGAGGGACCTTCCGTGGCCATCCATATCGCGGGATCACTTACAACAGACGACTGGAATAAGTCTCGCGCGACCTTAAACCCAGGCGGCGATCCGGCCACCTGGGGAAAGGCCTTCGAGGATTACTTCCATACACGGCTGTCCCTCCGTTATCTTGGCCCGATCAAGGTCCTCCAGGACAACGGCACCTTGCGAGGAGAAGGCTTCTCAATCGTCGCCATTCAATGCAGCCTCGTCGAGTTTCTAGAGTCCACCGTACAAGGCAAGAGCTACCGCTTTTGTCCGAAGGGAGCGTCTCCTCTGGGGCCGTATGAATATTCGAGCAGCAGCGACATCTTTGTATCGTTTCTACTAAACCGCACGCCCTTCAAAAATGATTTCAAGGACAACGACATAGCGCGAGATTTTTACGTAGGTGTGCGATGCGGACTGCTGCATGAAGCGCGCACAAAAAACGGCTGGACGATATTGGCGAAGGAGTCCGGAGGCCATACCATCGACGCGAGTCAAAAGATCGTGTACCGGGATAATTTTCAGGAGAGCCTGCTAAGTTTTGTCGAATATTACAAGGGCGCACTCACATCGGACAATGCGCTACAAGAAGCGTTTCTCCGGAAATTCGATAGCCTCTGCGTTTGAAAGACACGCCTAGCCCTTGGCTTTCCCGGGCAACACCCTCACTTTTCCAGACTTCTCAAATTCCTTTCTGTCGAACCGTACCTCATACGAGGATGGAAGCAGCTCCGTTTTGGGATAAAGTTGGTCAGCGACGATGGCTAACAGCTCCACCGGATTGCGGCTGCCATCGAAGAATACCAAGTAGAAGTAGTAGCCATCGCAGTGTTCCGCCGACAGAGATGTCTGATACTCGTTGTCGACAACAGTTGTCCTCACCGCTCCGGTTTCCCTTCCCGTCCAGAATTCGGCAACTACGGGGTGTCACATTGATTACAACTTCGAGTGTCTCGTCTTCAGGACTTGACTTCCTTGACAAACTTTCTTTTCCTGACGGTTGTCCCTGTGTTCCCGCCGTTCCCCCCTCCTCCCGGACGATGTCCATCCAGTGCGCTTGTCCGGAAGAATTGCCACATATCAAAGATGATGGCCTGCAGGAACGAAATTCCGGTGAGCAACCAGGCGAACCCGGCATGGTCGCGCGTCTGGTTGGCGAAGAACAGCGCATACGCGACCTCCAAAACAGTGACCCCGATGAACGAGACCCCGAACTTATAGTAATTCCAGACGCTCCATGAATTGCCGATGTCGAGCCCATCGTCGAGCGAATTTGTATCGCTTGGGATTAATCTGCCCAGCATATTTAAAGTGACCGCAAGACTGATTTGGCCGTGCAGCCATGTCAACTCCTGCCGTTGTAGCAAGAAAAAAACCGCGGCGGTCATAAGGCCGATGATCGCTCCCAGCACGTAGGGTGATGAGTACGATTGAAGGTGCTTAACCAAGTCGGAGGCATTACTATTCTGAGCTGCAAGGACTCTGTCGAAGGCTGCTCCGCTCGCGGCAAGGCAAAAGGCGGAAAGGGCTCCCTGGATGGTCATCTCCTTGTCGAGGTAATCGAGGAATGGTTTTGTGCTTTCGGTGATGGAGGCGTTTGTCATACGTGAACCTCATTTATCGTTTTCCAGCTTTGCCGCGAACGTAATTGCATCCGCAATTAAAGTCTGGGTCGCGCGAGGTACGACCTTACTGGCTAGAGATCTTGAATTGCTTATATCTCACCGTCGACCTAGAAGTTGTCGATACCCTTGCTCACGGGCCACTCCACAGCCTCCCTCGCTCATCGTAAATCTGTTCGAAAACTGACCGAAAGAAGAAAGCGGAATGATCTGCTGCCGCCTGAAATTGCCACGACCGGTGTGACTTCTTTCCTGCTTACCCGAACGGGCCAAGTCGATACATTCTTTCGAGCCGTCGGCTCTTGTCCACCTTGCTTCAGTAACGGTCTTATCGCTGCTTGACCAGTTCCCAGCTCAAATCGATATCCGCTCGACGATGTTGCGGGTGATCTTCTTCTGCCGCCGGTCGTAGAGCCGGGTGGTGCGCGGGTCGGCGTGGCCGGCGAGGCGTTGCACGTCTTCGAGCGGGACGCCTTGCTCCAGCAGATCGGTGATGGTGGTGACGCGGAAGGAATGCGGGGAGAGCACATCGGGCAAGCCCGCGTCGCGCAGCCGGCGCTTCACCATCCGGCACACGTCCACGACGTACATCGCGTTCCCGGTGAGGTGCCTAGTCTTCTTGTAGGCGGTCCGGAAGAGGGGAGTATCCTTGCGGGCATGGCGCAGTTCGGCCGCATCCAGGTACTCGAATAGCATCTGCTCCAGGTCGTGGCGGACCGGAATCTCGCGGCTCTTGCCGCCCTTCTCCTGAAAGTGCAGCATCCACTGCTCACCGGCGTGATAAAAACTGTCGCGGCGGAGCGTGGCCACGGCGCCGGCGCGCGCGGCGGTGTAGATCAAGATGGCGACGATGGCGCGATCGCGGAGGCCCACCACGGTGGAAGTGTCAAGGGATGCCAGGAGCTGCCGGGCGCCCGTCACGGTGATCTCGGGCGTTCTGCCCTCGACCACCTCGTAGCGCTCGCCGCGCACCGAGAGCGCCGGATTGAGCAAGATGGCGTGCCGGGTGACCAGGTTGTCAAAAAAGTGCCGGAGGGCGGCCAGGTGCTGTTTGCGGGTGGCCACCGAGGCTCTCTCTTTGGTTCTCTCTTGCCGTAGCCCGTCAAGATATTGCCCGACGTCCCTGGGCGTGATCCGGGCGAGTTCCATGCCGCGCGCCTCGGCCCAACCCAAGAAGCGTTTGATGGCCACCAGGTAGGCTTGCCGCGTGTGCTCGTTGCGAATCCTGGCGAAGAAGAACTCCTCGGCGGCAAACACCGCGGCCTTGCCGGCGCGAACCAGGATCTCCGGCAACCGGCTACGAAGAGAATCCGGCAGGTTTTGGCCGGCGGGCACGATGGCGCCGGAGGGGATGGAAGGGGTGCTCATAGGCGAGTGCTTTTAATAGCAAATAACGTCCTTTATGATACGTCAATCGCAAGGAGTGTCAAGGGTTACGAATGGAATTACTGTAGACGATCAGGGCCGGTTTCGATTTTCTCGCCCTTGCGGTGACGATCCCGCTTTTTGCGGTGACGTTCCTTCGGGCTGGACCGCCACGAGTAGTAGGTCGGCAGCGCGATTTCCAGCTCATGCGCCGCCGCCCGGTCAGTGTTGAAATTGTATCTGGCCCATTTGACGAGCCACTGCTGCAACTCGAGTTGCTTGTCCTTATTAAGGTGTTCCGCCGAAAACGGAATAACGAAGTCCTGTCTGATATTCGCGAGCTCTTTGTCGACAGCGGCGTAGAGGTTAGTGAGGAAAGCGTTGTGGACCTCGGCTCGAAACTTTCGGGCGCGCTCAAACTCCACGGCCGCCTTACGGTTATCCCCGATGACGAGGTATGTCGCTGCCAAATGTAAACTCGTTACGACGTCAACTTTCCGATTGCGGCCCCCAAGATCACGTGCTTGTGTCAAATCGTAAATTGCGCGCTTCAAGTCTTGCTCCGCCAAGTGAGTTTCGTCACGGGACAGTCGCACTTTGCGGCGAGCAAGTTGGGCCTCAGCACGGGCGATAAGAGCATCGACCTGTGCAAAAAGGTCGCCCTTTGCGCTTTTCATTGCCTCATTTGCGAATGATACAGCCTGGTCGTATTCATAGCGCTCGCGTGCGAGTCGGCTCTTAACGATGAGCGCGTTGGAGACCCAACGCGTGTCACCGGTATTAAACGCGAGGTTTTGAGCTTCGTCGATGTACTTCTCGGCGCTTTGGAGGTTAGCATCCTTAGTGGCACGCTCGGCATGATGTTGCGCGGCATACAGGTAGGCAAGGCCAAGCTCGGTGGCTGCTCGTATCCGATAAGGAATATGGTTGACTCGAAAGAAGACATCATATGATTTGGAGAGCGTCTGAATCGCCTGGTTGAGGTTTGAATTATCACGCTTTTGCCGTGAAGCCCGAAGGATGCAGCCGTGAATTATGTCAACGTACGCTGTGATGACTACGTCATTCGTACCTTCCAAAAGCAATTTCGCAGCTAACAGCATCGCTCGCGCATTATCTAACCGTGCTTGCGTGTAGTAAATCCAGCCGAGGCCCAAAGCTAGGCACTTCGCGACACTCCAATGCGTAAGCGCTTTCATATTGGGAGTGGGACTGGGACTTAAGTCAGCCCCCAGGGCGGGTTTTATTTTGCTCTCGAACTCTTGCCAAGCGTACTTAATGGAAGTGGCAAAACAGTACGCCGCATTGTCGTAGGCGTAGAGCTGGCGATGCACTAAACCGAATAGATAAAAGAGGCGGCAAAATGTGCCGCGGCAGGGGTCCCCATGATGACGCACAAATTCTTTCAGGACATGGCCGCACCGTCGGAGGTATTTAAGGATCTGGTCATAATCGTTACGGCGATGACAACATAAACACCATTGCATTGCCGCCCACACGTGCTGCTTAAGCAATCGCCGCTCCTCTTCAGTCCTGGGTGGCGATGCCACGCGGAGCAGTTCGATCGCGCGGGGACCCTCGACAGCCAAAAGCTCACGAGCTTCTTCATAAAGTCCGAAATAGTCGCGGACCTCGGCGAGCATGCAGCGCACTGCCAGAACGTCGCGCTCGCCTGCTGTTTTGAGGACGGGTTCTGGTGGGAGAGAGGTTTCCCTAAGGTCGTCAAACGTAGCAGTCCTTAGACCGCTTTCCAATCGCTCTATCAACTGGCGTAGTGGCATAAATCAGATGTTAAAGAATATTTAGTATTATAGTCAATCTTTTTTAATGATAAAATTAATGTACCACATTTATATATTCTATGTTAATGATTACAGGACAGTTGAAAACTTACAATACAAAACTTTTAACTTGACATCACATAGTACAGTACGTATTGTAGGGAAATTAGGAAGTTATAGAGGTCTGTCGTAACTGAGTTTTTGGGCCAATGCGCGGCCCGGGCGACGAGCTTCCACTGGAGCTTAACCAGTGAATATCACAAGTAGGGAGGGATGTTATGCGTCTGGAAAACTACGGGTCGGAGATTGCTCTCCGGGAAGCTGCCCGAGACTGGTTTGCAACTTTGCCGTCCGATCTCGAAGGCACGGCCCGGTACTCGGCTTTGCGTGATGTAATCCGTGAATCTAAGACTTCTCCCAGCACGCGTGCCATGGTGTTAATGCTGTATAAATTGCTCGGGACTGGCGAGCTCAACGTTTCGAACATGCATGATGCCACGATGCTCGTAGCAGTGTCATCAGAGGATCTCTCGCTCGTGCCGCTCATAAAGCGTGACCTGGAGCTGATGCTGGACCATTACTATGCCGTTGCGAGGAATCAGAATCACGGGCTCTTGAAGTACATTGTGGAAATTGCTGAACGTGGGAAGTTGACAGACGCGGCGTAGGCACGATTGGAAGGTGGATTCTGTTTGTCCATCGTGCGGCTTGCTGCTTTTCAAAGATTAGTGGGCCGGCTTTGACCAACTTGGCGGGAGGACAAAACCGGCCCCAAAACAAGTCGAGGCGCGGAAGAATGACCGTGCCTCGTCGGCTCTTGGCCGCCATTCGTATTTTAGACGAGGGTGGGTCCACGAGTCCAGCGATACCTGTGAAGAGCAAAGCAACTGCAATTTCAAAGGGTTAAAGCAGGAAGGAAAGCACGAATGCGGAATCTCTGTGTGGAGGGGGCGCTATGCAGACGCGAAAGAAACTCTGGGACAGCACTCGACTTGAATACGGTTGGATCTGCCAGGTTGATTTTCGGGATCTTCCCTGGTTGGTAGCTGTGTATGTGGTTCAAGCGGCGATCTTACTGACCATCGGCGACAGGTTTTGCACGCGTGCCGGGTTTCTCACCTTGGTTGTGGGTACGGCGCTCGGCCTGCTCATTCGAACCGAAGAAGACAAGACCTTGATAAAGATCATTTTCAACACGCCAACTCCTCCGCCACCCGCTGTGGCGGAGGAGAGTACGGACCAATTAGCAAGGGCGGCGTGAGGTAGGAAACAAGTCGTTACTCAAGGATTGATCGTTAACGGATCTCGGGACTCGGACGGCTACCAGCTCCCTGTAACGCGCCAGGATCTTTCCCCCCGATTTTCTCGCGATATTTTCCGGTTAGTTTCTCAGGTTGGCGCCGGGGTTGCGGTGTGAGCCCACGCCAAAGCCTGGATTGGGTGGGATAGGATACTTGGTTGTGTAGGTAAACCCTGTATCCCAGCCAGCCGGGATGTTGCGCTGTGGCCGACCGCCGGACGGAGGGGCGAGTTCTGGGGCTCTGCCCCAGACCCCGGAGTTTGACGCTTGGGTGCCAGGATGGCTGGCTATATGGGGGGGAATGGCAAGTCGCAGGGGGCGGGGGAGCGTTGCCGCTCCCCGCGCATCCCGGCCTCCGGATCGGCGCTCGGGTCGCTCTCCAGCGTGGCCCTATCCTCCGTCCGGCTCCTCGTGGCGCCGCCTCCGGCGCGAACTTTCTGAACTTTACCCCGACAGACGGTAGTGGCCGTTATCGGAAACGATCCCGCCTTGCTGGCAAGCCTCCGTGATGGCCAGTTGCGCGGTACGCTTGGAACACTGGGTGAGGGTCATGATCTGCTGGCGCAAGGGATTGTAGCGGGCTTGCCCACCGAGGGCGTTCAGCGCCGCGGTCACATCCGCCGGTTCGACTTTGCGCCGGGCGGAAGCCGCCGGCGTGGGCGGACCGGCGGGTGAGAACCACAGCGAAGGGGGGTCGAGTTCGAGCAGACGCGGCGGCTGTGGGGCGGCGTAGCGAAACTGGAAGCGCAACTCGACCGTGGGGAACTGTGGCGAGGGCCGGGTCAGTAGCAGGTAACTGTCGCCGACGGCGTGCAGGGCGCTGGAGCCGCGGAAGGCACTGCCGATTTCGTAGCGACCGATGGATTTGCGCACGTGATGCACCACGATCAAGGCGGCGCGGGAAGCTTCCCGCAGGCGCAGCAGACTCTGGCACAAGGCGGCCATGGCGCGGGTGTCGTTTTCATCCTGGTCATGGGTGGAGTACAGCGGATCCAGGACGATGATTTCGGCGGCGGCGGCGCTGGCCCGTGGCGCTTCACCGACGCTTTGTCTCCGCACTGTATTACCGTACCCGAAAACGTTGGCCGTACACTCCCTATCGGGCGGCGGCCGATTTTGGTAAACGATTTAAGGGTTCTTGCGCACTTTCGGTGCAGCCGAGCCCGCGAAACCCTTCGTCAGCCGCCTGATGAAACATTTCTCCGAGTGCCACGCTGGCGACCGACTTGGCGGTTGGTTCGCTTGAACGCCTACCGATGGTCCGCCTAAGCGCGGTAAATTGGGGTTTCAGTGGGCTAGCACCGGGATCGGACTGCCATTTATCATAAATTGCTCCCCTTCCTCACCAAGGCGTTCGGTATTCGCGGGGGTCAGGAAACAGGGCGACGGTCGCCTGTATCGGTGAATGCTCGCCGTGAGAGGGCTCCAACTCCCTGCCTGACCTGAGCCACCGACACTTCTCCAAGAATCACGCCGCCAGAGGCAGTACCCGAGCTCTAAGAAGCTCGAAGCCAGCACGTCCGTACATCTGTCGCTTCAGGACCTTGAGCCGATTGATATGCCCTTCCATGGGACCATTGTTCCAGGGGCTGGTGATCGCGAGTTCGACACCCTAACGACGCTTGCTGGATTCAACGGCACGACCCCCATTGGGGCCCCCACGGCTGGCCTGGTTCAGGTCAACGGCAGCTTTTACGGAACGACCTCTGATGGGGGGGCTAACGGCTACCCCGTGAATAAAGCGGATCTCGCTCACCTGAGCCCTTACATCACCCGCCATATCAAACGCTTCGGAGATTATACGATCCATACAGAACTTGCCGCCGGTCCCATTCACCACGAGTTATCGCTCACGGGCAAGGGCCACGGCCGGGCCGTTCAACAGGCACTGCCCTTTGCGGTGGAGGCATAGCGTTATGTCGAAGCACAGAACCTTGGAGACGGCGTTTGGAGCTGTCGAATGAGAAGGCACCTCGAAACTCTGCAGAATTGCTATGACACCCGCCGTTTTCTCCGCGCACAATCAGTGAGTTGCGTGTCCTATGTCCTTTTTTGCACGAATCTTTGCGCTATCCCAATTTCCCCTTGGGGAAAGGAGTTTTGTCTACTCTTTAAGGAAAAGAACGGCGACTGGCGCCTCCCAGTCTACAAATTAAGGAAAAGCGACAGTCCGCCAGCATTACACCGTGGGCCTGCTTCCCTCCACGAAAGGCGTGCGGACGATGCCTGGAAGAATATGTAAGGCATTCTCGTAATAGAGCTTGCGCAGGACTGCGTTTGGAAGATCGAGGCCGTACAGTTTCCAAAAGCAGTGGTATTTGCGGTAGTAATCAAAGTACTCGTCGGTGGTCTCGAGAACGCGGAAGTATGTGTGGTATTCAGCCACATTCCAGCTATCTTTTCCAAAGAGAACGCGGTTTTGATATCGGATGAACCAGTTGCGGGCGTGACGGGGCTGGCGGCCCAACTCCGGCAGGACGGCCGCAATGTCGGTGTACATATTGGGCAGACTGTCCATGAGTCGACCCAGCTTATCAAGATTACCGCCAAGCCAGCCCAGATGGGCGTTAATAAAAACAGTGTTCGGATGTCTGGCAAATAGACGGTACTGTTCGTCCAATAGGGTCTGCCAGCCGGGGTAATATTCAGGCGAACGCGCGCGGCTGGGGAACCTCTTCAACTCGAGCCAGCGCTCGTTGTACTTATCCACCGGATCAAAGAAGGATGGTGGCTCGGCGGTGTGGATCAGGACTGGGGTCTTGAGGATGGCGCAGGCATCGAATAGCTCGTCAAAGCGCGGGTCGTCGACATGAATGCGCCGGCCGGCGATGTCCCGGAGATCCATGCCGAAGTTCTTGAAGACCTTGAGGCCTTGCGCGCCATTGCGAACGTCTTCCTCAAACTGATGCGCGGCGCGATGTGAGTAGCCAGGCGCGTCGAGGTCGGAGAAGTCGATGTTTGCAAAAACGGCGAAACGCCTCGGGTAGCGGTCCTTCACGTTCCGGACTCTGCTCGTGAGGGTGTTACCATAACCGCCGCTCAGGTTCACCATGACCTGGAGGTTCATCTCTTCCATGTCCTTGACGAGCTGATCGAGCTTCTGCGCGGACAGTAGCGAGTGGTGGTGATTGTGGATATCGACGAAGGGATACCGAGCGCAGGTTAGATGATGCTCAGGGACGATGAGCGTGGACTTGGGCTCATACTCCTCGATTGACATGGTTTGAGCGACCAGACACCCCCTACATTCAGGGCACGTGATCCACTCGGAGTTTCCCACTGGCGATCCAAGTGCGGATTCACCGTTCGATAGGTTGCCAAACCACTTGCCGCACAAAGTGTACGTGGGGCTGTTGTTGACTAGAGCATGGACAATTGGGCTCGCGTTTGCGTAGGGTCGATCCACGTCGAGAACAGAATTCATCGGATCACCCTCATGTTCTCCGGAAAGCTTCGGGCACCGAATGTCTGACTCGCGTGTCAGGCCTTGCCGGAACCACGCCGCGATCAAAGTTCATGTCGAGAGGAAATGGCTGTTCCATAAAGGAAGACTGCTCCCGATACATTTCAAAGTGGCGGTCGGGATTCAGCGGCGAGAAACGACGAGCTTTCATCTCACTCAAGTCCCCGTTTTGACTTCAGGTCATGAAATGGGGCAGAAGGTTGCATAACCGCCCAGGAGCTTCGCGGCTCCAAATGCGTCGGCAGCCGAATCGAATTCGGTCGTAGCCGAAGTACATAGGAATCAAGCCAGGTACGAAGGCCCGCACCACCGAAATCCTGTATGGTCGCACCATAGGAGGCGTAATGTCGCACTCATAGAGTTTATGCCCCCCAGCCGTCAAGCGACCGATAACCTGCTCGAGAGCCTCCTCGTCTGACATGATCGATGGATCGTCCTGGTCGGTGTGCGTTGATGGGAAACGCATCACATTGTCGAGAGCCTGACGCAGCAAATCGTGAAGTGGGCCGCCATCATATAGACCATTGTGGTCCCTGGCATCGCCGTACTTTTCGAAATAGAGCTGCTTGGCTTCGCTGAAAGTGTGGTCGCTTTCCACAAATACCTCCGAATTACCATAGAGATCCGAGCGCGGCGATGCCGCTAAAGATATCGGAAGTCGGCGAGAGGCCGGCGGTGCCGCTGAACAGGTGGTTGGTCAGTGCCGGGACTTTGAGCAGGATGTACGAGCCGCCGAGCAGCAGGATGGCAAGCGCACTAATCATGTCCATGTAGTCCAGAGGGATCGGGAAGAATGGCGGGAACTGCAGCGCGTAGACGACCACATTACAGAGGATATAGGTGACTGCGGCCGCAACGACCTGATAGAACGAGTACGCGAGAAAGAATTTCAGCCAGCCCCAAAACAGGAATTCGAGGCTGGGAACGATGAAGAAGGGGATGAAGATCGGGCCCAGAAGGACGGCCACGGCCGTGGCGATGGGGCCCAAAAGATTGACCGCGATCGAGACAAACTGCCAGACGGCCATGATGATCTCAACCAACACATACTCGTAGCTGGCGGTGATGTTGGCGAGAGCGGGATGCGCAATCTGACTGCCGTAGCTGGTGATGGCGGTCTGAGCGTTCTGGAGTGCGGTGTTGCCGATCAGGCTGGCAAGGTACCTCGACTGGTTGGTGACAAGCTGCGGAAAGCTCTGGCCAAAGCCGGGGATGGGCGTGTTGTAGTAGTTAATCATCGCGTAGCCGAAGGCGATCAAAAACAGGAATTCGGCAAACTTGCCGAAGTGGAATCCGCCCACGACCTCACCTGCGGTGAGAGCAGACTTGACTCCAAACCAGACGATCATGATGGTGGCGAAGCCCGTGAACATGGCTTGGCCGATGTACTGAAACTGCCCGCCGTGGAGGGTCAGGAGATCGGAAATGTAATTGAAGATCTGCGCCTCGGTTCCCATGAAGCCTCCCCTTACGGAATGGTGAAGTTGGCGATGGCGGTCTGGATGCCACCGGTTAATTGCTGGTTCAGGGCTTGTCCGTTGGTCTGGCGGTAGACCTCGGCATTAATGGCCTCGGCCTGCGCGTCGCGAATGTGCTTGGCTGCGATCGTCTGCTGTTCGAGGATCGAAACGAGCAGTTTGTTGGTGTCCTGCTGCGTCTGCAGGCCAAGCACGCCGGTGGCGTTGACCTTGTTCAGGACGGTGACCTGGTTGTTCATGAAGCCCTCTCCGGAAAAGGAATCGGCCTGGACGCTCGCGACCGCCGCGCTGGCGGCAGCCGAATTAGCCCGGATGTCGCCGATGGTCTGGAGGGCTGTCTGGCTGGCGCCGTCGCGCAGCTCGATCGTGGCGTAGCGCGACTGCAAGTCCTGCTGGATGGGCGGAGGCATCGCGGCGAGGACCGCGGGATTGTAGACCTGGAGTGGGACGGTAGCCTGGTTGTAGGCAGGCGAGACGCCGAGGCCGGTGTTCGCTCCCCTGACCCAGGGGGTGGCGTTGCCATACACGTCGCGGGAGCTGGCGTAGAGCCAGGGTGACCAGTTGACAAGGTAGCGCAGCGACATGCCGCCCAGGGGAGTCGCCATTCGAGTGGCCAGTTGGTATGTCGTCGCCAGTTGCTGGGCGATGATTAACGCTTGCACAAGCGTCGCGCGGCTAATCGTTCCGTTGGCAATTTCCTGTGTAACCTGCTTGATTTCGACCGCGATGCTTTTCGGGTCGATCACGATCTGAGGGAGTCCAAACTGCGCCTTGGCGGAAGGAGTTAGCAGGCAGATTCCCAGCAGCAGAAGCATTATTTTTTTCATCGTTGCTCGCTTTCTTTTCCTTTAGTTGTCGTGGAAGGACCTGGAATATTGAAGTCCCGGAGCTTCTGCTGGAGGTCGTATCCGCATCCGGGCTTGGTGGATATATTGGGCTTCGGCACATCATTGTCCGGTTGGACAGTCCAAGTGAGACAGCCGGGCGGGGAATAGTTTCCGAGAATGATCGTGCCTTCGATCTGGTTTTTGCGGTTGAGATAGCCCACGATTTCGCGCTGTTCGGCCAGCGTGGGATGCTGGAAGTCGGCGAGCTTCGGGCAGGCCTTGAGCTCGGCCTTGGCCTGGGGCGTGCGCGGCGTGCAGTCCACGTTGGGCATGCGGTCCTTCCAGGTCTGTTGGTGCTCCTGCCCGCCGCCGCAGGCGGCGAGGGTGATGGCGAATACTGTGCAGAGTAGGAGTCTCATAGGCTTGGATCCATATGGTGACGGTTGTAGTCCGGCAGCAGGAGGTCGTTTGAGATGTAAATCTTTACCCTGTTGCCCTCACGAATGGTAATCGTCGGCATGATGTTCAGGAAGCGATTCATAATCTGTTCGCCTGATTCGGCCATGCCGACGCCGAATCCCTGACGGATGATTTCGCCGCCGTTAGAGGTCAAAGCGCCTCCTGTATTGAACTCCGAGAGGCCGCTGAACAGGCCCACGGCGAGCGAAGCTCCGAAGATTTTGAGATAGTGATTGTTGACCTTGTCGCGCAGGGCGATGGTGCCCTGCTGGTCAAGGCCCTTGAACTTGTCGAGGCTTTCGGAGTAACCATCGGGCATCAGCAGGCGGTGGAAAGCGACGGCGAGGCGCGCCTGGGCGAAGCTGTCAACCTTGCTGGCTTCGCCGATCACCTTCGTGCCCGCGGGGACCAGCAGGTGCTGGCCGTCATGGGAGTAAGTATCCGTGCTGACCATGCAGATGACGGGTCCGGCGAAGCTGCCATCGAGACGGTTGACCAGCAGCGCCTCGATCACCGTGCCTTCGAAAAGGACGTAGGGCTTGCCGCTGGCGGAGTTGAATTCGCCGGGTTTGGCAACGTCGTGGTTGCGAGGTAGGGCTGCTGGTTCGGGCGGTTTTTGGGGCTCAGCAGGCTCTGGCGCGGTCTCGGGCGGCGGCGTGGTCGCCTTGGCCTGGCGCTCCAACTCTCGTTCCGCGGCCTGCGCTATTTCCTGAGCAAGAATCGCCGGCGGTACGGAAGGGGCTGTCACATCGGCGCGAAGAGGCTGCGTTCCGGCAGCGTCTTTGCGGTAGGTGAGAGCAATATTGTCGGCGAAAAGCGAGTGGTACCGGCGCCGTTTCTCATCTTCTTTGACCTGGTCGGGCGGCGGTGCCCCGGGTGGGTAGGTGCCCGGCGAGTACGTCCCGGGTTGGTACGGATTAGCTCCTGAGGGCGTATCGCTGCCGGCGAGCAGTGTTTGCCGACGGAGGAGAGCGCGCTCCAGGTCGGCGTCGGATTCGTTTTGCTGCTTCTGGATGGAGTTGCGGAAGGCGCGGATTTTGGCCTCATCCACGGGCGGTGGCGGAGGTGGTGCCGTGGACGCGATGGCGGTGACGGGCTGTGGCGCTTTGCGGCCCGTGAGGGCCATCACCGCAACCATGAGAAACGCCAGGCCGGCGATCACCATGGCCTGCAGATTCTTGGGCATTAGGCCCTGGGGCTTCGGCGCTTTGTCCTTTACTGACTGTTCCATAAGGTCCTCGCTTAGGCGTGCTTGTCCTGCCGATTGAAGTCAACCCTCTTCTTGCCGACCACGATGTATCCGTGATCCACAATCTTGGGGATGACGTAGACGCCGTTCTGAAGGGTGAAGTTGACGAGGTCGGGCTTGCCGTCCTTGAGTTCGTAGACTGTGGGTTTTTCCTGGGCGGAGGACTGGATGTAAGTGAATTTGTCGTCGTGGTAGATGGCGCCGATGCGGAAGGGTTCCTTGGCGGCGAGGGGCTTGTAGGTGTAGTCGAAGCGGAGGTTTTGCGGATAGCTCTGGCGGTATTGGGCGATGGACTGTTCGGCCTTGGCGCTGGCGTCCTGGATCTCGCGTTGCATCTCGGTGCGAAGCTGGGCGATCTGGTCGCGGTAGGCCTGCACCTCGCTTGCGCGGACATACTTCGGCGGATCGCCCCCATCGGCGGGCGGATCGGTGACGGCGCCGAGGCCGGAGCTATCCTTGGGTTCGATAAAAACCTTGAGGTCGGGGGCCTCGCTCGGACGTTTGCTGATTTCGCTCAGCAGGAAGGAGTAAATGTGGCCGCGCGTGGTGACCAGGTTGAGGTCGCTCTGGATGTTGGCGGCCGCCGGGTGCAGGTAGCACAGGTTGTGGGAACCGTTGATGATCCAGTAGTCCTTGTCGCCGGTGGTGAAGTCGAGAATGTCCTCGTCGGAGGGCAGAACGATTAGGGTGGAAAAGCGCAGCTTGGCATGGATTTCGACGATGTCGCTCTGGGCGTACTTAACGGTCCTCGCGCCGTTCGTTTGGGCGGAAGCGAGGGCACAGGCGAAAAGAAGAGAGATGGAAACTGCAACAGAAGTTTTCATGATTACTCCTTGGGCGCGGCGCTGGCTAAAACTTCGAGGCCTTTCTCGAAGCCGTGGGCATCGAAGGCTTGCTCGCGCCGGCGGTTGTCGAACGGGTCGTTGGTGTAAAGCCAGTAGCTCTTGCGGTCGACGTTCAAATTCGCGACCTTGGAAACGTTTGGGGTTTTGATCAGCATTTGCTGCTTGGGAATCAAGGTCGTCACCAGTTCCAATTCGTGGTCGTTCAAGTGAAAGTGCTCCCGATAGAGCTCGCGGTCGAGGTCCGGGTTGGCGAGAAAAATCTTAGTGCCGCAGGATTCCACCAGAATATCGAGGATCTCGGATTTGCGGAGCTCATCAAGCGATTGGGTGGAGAGAATCAGGGCGGCATTGCTCTTGCGCCAGGTACGGAGGGCCTGGGAGATGTAGGAGCGCAGGCCGGGATTCTTCAGGAACACCCAGGCTTCGTCGATAAAGAAGGCTTTGAAGACGTGGCTGATTTTCGGGTCGGAAATGATCGCGTCGGCGCGGTGCAAGATGTAGAACAGCAGGGGCTCCAAAACCTGCGGGTACTCCTTCATGCCCTGGAAGTCGAAGCACTGGAAGCGGGAGAGGGTGACGTTGTCGTCGGGGTTGTCGAACAGGAACCCGAATTGCCCGCCCTGTTTCCACTTGTAGAGCCGGGCGTCAAGGGCGCGCGGCAGGGTGTTGGCGAGGGTGCCGAGCGTGCGGAGGCTTTCGTCTTCCACCTCGTAGAGGTTCTGGATTTGTTCGTGCAGCTCGCGTTCCTGGGGCGCGCTGAGCGCTTCCCCGCCCGGGGACTCGGCCAGTACCCGCATGAATAGCGTCAGGAAATCCAAATTGGCTTTCGTCGGGGGCAGTGAAAACGGATTGATCTTAAAGGTATGGGAGTCAATCCCCACGCGAATATAGGAGCCTTGGAAGAGCTTGGTCAGGCTGGCGAAACTGCCGCCCAGGTCGAAGATAAAGGTGTACGGGTCGTATTTCTGGAGGTTGGTGATCAGAAAATTCAAGAGAAACGACTTCCCTGCCCCGGTGCGTCCCAGCATGAGCGTGTGCGCGGTGTCGCCGTGGTGGAGGTTAAAGAAGTAGGGCGTCTGGTGGTTGGTTTCGAGGACCGCCAGATATTCCCGCCGCAAATGGCGGTTTTCGCGCTCGCCGCAATGCAGGGTGAAGAGAAATGAGTAATCGGTATAGTTGGCGTTGGTAATCAGCATGCGGCGGACGTTGAGCGCGTGGTTGGCGGGGACGGTCGCGAGGTAGGCGTTGAGCAGGTTGTAGCGCTCCTCGAGAAGCTGCGCGTCGGCGATGCTAAAGACTTTGTAGAAATCGGCGCACGCGGCTTCGACCCTGGCGAGGTCCAGGTCATAGATGACGATGGTGAGGGAGAACTCGCCGAAGTAGTTGCCTTTCACTTCCAGTTCTTCGAGGGCCTTGCCGAGTTCGCGGATTTGCGCTTCTTTGGAGTCGTCGACGAGTATGTCCTCGGCGCTCGCCGGGGCATCCGAGGTGTTGAGGTAGCTCACGAACGAGCGCTTCGTGGTGTGGTGGTGACGGCGGCGGGAGTGGATCAGGCGGTGGGTCTTGTCGGAAGTCTGCTTCTTCCACTCGGTGGCGATAAAGAAGTTGGCCTGGATTTCGAGAAGGCGCTGGAACATGAGCGGGAAGCTGGCGGCGGAGGGCTCGCTCAGGGTGAGGGTCTTTACGTAGTAATCGTCCAGGCGGAGGAATCCCCGGTGGCACTCGAGGGGGGATTCGGGGAGATAGAAGTCGAGGAATGTATCGTGCTTGAGGCGGGCGCACTCGGTCTTCAGCGGAGAGAAATTGAGCAGGCGCTTCAGGACGCGGAACGCGCGGTCCTTGCCAGCGATTTCGGCGGGCATGAAGTCCTTGACTTGAAGAATAAAATTCTCGGCCCGCTGGACAAGGAGCCGCTGGACGCGGGTGATCTCATCGTCCATGAGCACCACCTGGCGGCGCGTTGAAACGAGGGCGCGGAGCTCCCGCCAAGCCTGGCGGGGACTGCGACCCGCCTGGGCGAGCGTCGCGAGAATAGCCTTGCGCGCTTCCGGGCCTTCCATCAGCACCGCGTAATAGATGTCGAGCGCATAGAGGTCCTGGGCCTTGCTGCGAAGATAAGCCGCGCGGTTGTGGATAGCGGCATTGACAATGGGGTTTTCATAAGTTTGGGGCGAGACGGTCTCACCGCTGCGCTTGAACAGGTACTGGTAGACGCGGCACTTCTCGTCGAAGATTTTGAAAGCGGATTCCAGGCGCTTGGTGTAGTTGTCGATCTCGGCGGCCGCGAGACCTTCGTAATCGACGCCTTTGACGGCCAGGATCACGCCCACGCCGCCGCTTTTGGTCAGAAAGACGCGGTCGTCGATAAACCCAAAGAGGTTGATGCGGTCGTTGAGCGAGCCGGATTCGCGGTAGGGCTTAAGGGCGCGGTCGAGTCTAAACACGTCCAACCCTCCGCACGCCGACCGGCGCGAACTTGGAAGGATCGTAAAGGGTACGCAGCCGGGTGGAGTTCAGGACGAAGCGGAGAATCTGCGGGTCGGTCCGGGTCGCCCAGCGGGCGAACCAGTAGAGGAGAAGGAACATAAGGATTCCCCCGAGGAAGGTGTGGAGGAGGTTAAAGACCGCCGCACCCATCAGCAGGGCCAGAAAGAAAAGCTTCCTCTCGACGCCCATGAGCGTGAGGGGACGGTTGAGGGAGCGGAAAACGGGATTAGTTCTTCGCTGCATGATAAACCTCCCACGGGTGATTACGGAAAGAGCCAGGCCATGAAGTTGACGGCGCTGACGGCCATGCCGACGCCGAAGACCACGCCGGCGAGGGTGCGTTTGGCCCCGCCTTCTCCAAAAGCGAACATCAGGCCTCCGACCACGATGGCGACGAGCGCGAGGCCGGTGGCGATCGGGCCGGTGAAGGCCGCTTGCAAGACTTGCACGGCTTGCGTCCAGGGTGACATCCGGTGACCTCCCTCTGAGGATAGAAAGCCCCCATACAATGCCGCCGAGCGTCGCATAGCTGTACAGCAGAAGTCAATAGGAAAGTTTTACATAGTTGTACAGCAACTTAAAATTAGCTGTACAGGTGTATAATGGGCCTGTTAGCGAGGGGTTCTGGACGGTGGGTTGGACAGAGGCGATTTGACTTTGGAGGGACGGCGTCCGGTGTTCTGGGAAAGAAGCTTCTTTGCCGCCTTGAGCGCTTTCTCCATCACGAACCGGCTCATGCTCAAGCCGGCGGCCGCGGCGGCCTGCTCGATGCGCTGTTTTTCTTCCTCGCTGACCCAGAAGGTAATCTGTTTAGTGAGCCCCTTCTTGGGCCGGCGCGAACCGTGAATGCCGGGTGCGAGCTTCCGGGTCCGCTGCACACGTTTTTTCATCGCCGGTTGACAAGTCCTTTATAAAACATGGTTTGGAGCGGTGCCCGCACAAACAGAAATCGAGCGAAGAATATCACAGACCCTGTTAATAGACAATTTTACAGTTCGAGGCGGGCGGTACCTTTTGGATATGGGCGGCGTTTCCTGTAGGCCTCATGATGACGGTGAGCCAGGTGGTTCCCATCAAATAGCGCAGCGACGAGGAATTCAGCGGGAGTAGCCAACCCCCCCTGTGTTGCGGCCTTTCGGAGAAGGGTGATTTGTGTTGGGGTCGCTCGTACTTTAAGCTGGACTAGTTTGAGTCCGTGCATGGGTTCTCCTCTCTTTGGGGACACGTAAAGGCGCGGCCGGCAGAGATCTGCAGGACCGACAGCAAGCGACGGGGCTAGTTCCAAACGTAATCGATTGGCATCAGGCCAATTCTCACAACGATGCCCCGCTCCTCCCGGCTTGCGCATAAATACGCCCCTATAATTAAAGAGGACTAAAAAGACGACAAAACTTAAGAGGATAATTTCAGTTGCAGCGGTTCAGGCGCAGGGGGCATGGGTCTTCTGACCCAGCTAAAAATAAATTTGCGAGCGGGCTTAAGATTTTGCCTGTTTTTGGCCCTCTTAATATATAGGGGGCAAATAATCTCCGGTTTTGGCGGGGATAGCCGGACTTTCCTGTAAAGCGAGCAGGGAGATTAGATGGCATTTATACCCAGGGATATCAAGCCCGGTCCACCGATGCATGTTTGGCCTCGAGATAAGTCAGGCAGAGCAATCGAGCAGGACCTCGTGGATGCCGGCGAGCGCATCTGGCCACGAATCGAGGCTTACGCCCGGCGCCACCAACAGGATCCAGCACGAGCTGCCAACCTCCTCGAAGCCACACTCGTTGCCCTCTCCCGCGCCCGCAAATCAAACGGACGGCTCCTGCGGCCCATTCGAAATCTCGATAATTATCTCTATTTGGCTTTCATTCGCCGGCTGAACCGACAATTGGCTAAAGAGCCCAAAATAGAAACCGTCGGTTCACGCCACGATTTGGAGACCCTTGGAAAGATGCGAAGCAGATCTCTCTCGCCGTCGATTGAGAAGGAACTGCTGGTCAAAGAGGTGATGACTTTCTTTCACGAGAAGCCGAGGGAAATGTTCTCTCTGCGGGACTACGGTTACTCTTGGAGGAAAGTTGCCGGTCTTCTGCACATTACCGCCAACAGCGCACAGGTTCGTTTCAATCAAGAACTCAAAAGGGCCCGGAACCGCGTAATGAAACCCAAGGACGTAAAAAAGACACCCGGGAAAGGCGGTGTGCCCCATGATTGATCGAGTGCTTATGCGTAGGGAAGAGACGATATTCCTCAAGGCTACGCAACGCGTCCTTCTGCAAGGCGGGTTTCCGAACCCCGAGCGCACAGGTTGCCCCGAAAAGTCGATTTTGAAAGCGATCGCTTCTCGTGAGATCAGCCCGGATAAGGTGATGGACTGGATCGAGCACTTAGGTTTCTGCTCGCCTTGCTATTGTGAATATGCTCTACTTCGGCGCCAGGTTAAAACTCGGCAATGGGTTCGGTTCGCCGCTATCGC